>TARA_B110000261_G_scaffold103360_1_pt1 | contig 33534 bp, 22 predicted proteins | sample TARA_B110000261 | Tara Oceans TARA_B110000261 (sample SAMEA4397705) | marine metagenome | biome: Polar Biome; feature: [DCM] deep chlorophyll maximum layer (ENVO:01000326); material: water (ENVO:00002006), including particulate matter (ENVO:01000060) such as... | depth 20 m | reverse complement strand
CAACTTAAATGGTTTCCCTTAAGTTAGCCATTTGTAGTGATATTTTCAACCATTTACCTAATGATACTAAGCCTGTAGAATTTCTGAAATCCAAACAACTGCCATCTTCAAAATCAACGAATGAAAACAGGATCTCCGTTGAGAAGTCTTCGTGTGCGAACAACAATTGGATGAGAATCGTGGTTTGCTTTCCTGCAATTCAAACGAAATCTCCCTTGTTTGGTTTACTAGTATTCTATATGCAAAGCTGCAAGGCAATTTTTTTCTATTTTTGGATCGAAAGAGGCGGGTGGGTAGACAAGAAATGAAAGAAACGTTACTATATTATTAAATAATTTCTTTTCTAAAAAAAAGAAATAGGGTCGATGCCCGAGTGGTTAATGGGGGCGGATTGTAAATCCGCTGGCTACGCCTACGCTGGTTCAAATCCAGCTCGGCCCAATGGTCGTTACCCGAGTGGTTTCGGCCTACTTGTTCCCTATGAAGTGTACGTTTTTATCTAAAGGTGAAGAATAAGTCAGACAACACCTATGAATTCCCTATGGTTAATAGAATATGAGTTTGCATTTCTGAGTCACCATAGATAAATTCGCATACTAGTAATAGGGAATCAGTCTAATCGATCGACTATTGTGCCAAAAGAATAAAAGGAGAGGTGTCCGAGTGGTTTAAGGTCCTGGTTTTGAAAACCAGCGTAACGTGAGTTACCGAGGGTTCGAATCCCTCCTTCTCCGATATCTAAAATGAAATAATTTGGTTTTGGAAAGGTTGACATAATTCTATTTTGTTCGTATTCTATATAAAAAAGCCTCTGTGGTGGAATGGTAGACACTTGTGACTTAAAATCACATGCGAGTTTTCGCATACCGGTTCAAGTCCGGTCGGAGGTAGTCATTCTTTTACAGAAAGATTATAAAAAAAAGGTCTTTTACCTATAGAATTTTATTTTGAACAAAGACACAAATGGTGTAAAGAAACCTGACAAAGAAAAAGATTTCCAAAAACATAAGTTAATATTTCAAAGAAGGAGAGACCAAAGAAAGGTGAAGAATCAAACGATTCGTTTTTTTAAAGACAATCTGAATATTCATACATGGTTACTAGTTGTTGTAATGATTCTAGGGAATCTTCAAGCGTCGTATGCCCGTTATCCTTTCTTATTGACTTTTAAGAATATTCAGATCATTTCATGGCAAGACTTTAGGAAAAAGAATTATTTCCGAAAAGCAACAAAACAAAAATATGAGATATTTGATAAATATTTATTAGCAACTATCTATTATGGAGAAGAAACAGTAAATCAAGTGTTTCGAATGAATTTACCACCTTCAACATCTCAGACAGAAATTCTCCAAATAATAAGAAAAACAATTGTAAATTCTTCCACAGAAAAAAATAAATATTCAAGAGACCAAATCTTTATAGAAGGTACACCTTCATTTTTACGTAAAATGGAATCGCCAGTTTTAAAACAAAACTTTCATTTCTTAAAAGAAGAGAAAAAAAAGAATTTTGAAAACTTAGAGAAATTGCAACCCGCTATCGGATATGTTTTTTTCTCTAATGAACCAGAGTATGTTTTTCGTGGTTTTGTTTTTCAAGGAACGAATTTACTTTATTTTTATGTTGCTCTTTTTCCATTTTGGCTTGTATTACAAATAATGGCAAAATTAGAAGAAAAAAAGAAAAATTCAAAATTAACAAAAGCTATTTTAAAGAAACCTTTTCAAAATAAAAAACGGTTAAAAGATTTAGCAGGAATTGAAAAAATTCAGCCAGATTTAAAAGAATTAGTTCATTCGTTAAAATCTTCCCAATTATTGTATTCACCTTTTATTTCAACACGACCAATGCCAAAAGGCTATTTATTTGTAGGACCACCAGGAACCGGTAAGACACTTTTAGCTCAGGCTATTGCAGGTACAGCCGGGGTAAATTTATTTGCAACAGTTGCAAGTGAATTTTTAGATGGTCAAAAAGGTATTGGTTGTGCACGTTTACGGGACCTTTTCATAAAAGCGAAGAAAGCTTCACCAGCAATCCTTTTTATTGATGAAATAGATACTTTAGGAAAAACACGAGAAGGTACAATAAATTCATTAAGCCAGGGTAATAGTAAGGAAGAAAAGATTCAAATTTTTACTGAGTTTTTAGTTCAATTAGACGGTTTTTCAAAACAAGAGAAAGTTGTGGTTATTGGTGCAACAAATTTTTCTAGTAGTTTAGATCCTGCTTTTATCCGTCCTGGTAGATTTGATCGTTTATTTCAATTAGAACATCCACACCAGAGAGCCCGTACAGCGATTTTAAAATTACATGTTGACCGACAGAATCTAAAACGTGGAGAAACTTTCATAAACTGGGGTCGGTTAGCCCAATTAACAGTTGGTTTCACTGGAGCTGATTTAGCTGCGATGGTAAATGAATCACTCCTATATGCTATTCGTACAAATAAAAAAGCTATTCATAATACAAAAACTCTGGAACATGGCTTTTATCGTATTGCAACTTACTCACAACCAAAAAAAATACAAAATTCAATTTGGGAAAATCAACAAGAACTTTTTTCAGAAACACGAAAAGCTTATCACCAAGCAAGTAAACAACTATTTGCAATTTATTTTAAAAAGTCGTTTCAAAATTATTTGAAACCACCTATTTTATTCCTTGAAAACCGGCCAAAAAATCCACGTTATCAAAAATTAGAAAATGAAGGTAAAAAAACACAATTTGAAGTTTTACCCAAAAAGTATTTAAAAATAGAGCTCATCAAATGTTTAATAGGGGTTGCTGCTGAGTTCTATTTGTTAGAAAGATTTAGCCTAAAACCTAACGAAATGATAAAAAAACCAGTTCAAAAAAATAATTTGTTTTGGTTAAGTCATCAAGGGGAAAATGATCTGCAAGAAGCTAGTCATTTAGTTTCTGAAATGATTCATCAATATGGAATGATTGATGATGAAATTTTCTTTCAAAAAACAAGGCTTGATCATTCGAGTTTCTTGGGTAGCCAAACAGGAAATTGGGAAAATTTTTGGATATTTTTCCAAAATGAATTTACAAATTATTTCATGGAAGAAAACGATAAACCCATTCAAATGAATTGGCGTTTTTTCAAGTCTTGGTCTTGGTTAGAAACAAACCAAATTTATTCACAAAGACGCAATCTTCCATGGGATGAGTCAATTTTAGATGAAAAAAAGCAAGAAAATAAAGAATCGATTTCTCCAGATCTTTTTTATAGGTCAATGAATTTGGAAATAGGAAATAAAAATTTACAAGAGAAATATGATCACTTACTTCGTAGCCACTTAACGACGGCTTTTTATGAAGCGAATAGTATGATTAAAAAAGATAGTGGACGTCTTGATTTTATCGCTCATCAGCTTTTATTGAAAACGGTAAAAAATGAATGAAAAAATTTTGATTAATCAAATCTAATATTCCGGGAGTGAGAATCTATCTATTTGATAGATTCTCACTATGTATTAAATTACAAATGAATTTAAAACACCAACTAAAAAAACAAGGAAAATCCATAAAGCTGCGCCTGTAAAAACAGCTCCTTTACTGCTCGCCCAACCTTCTGGTGAAGCAAAACTAACAGGAACTGCAACAACCAGTAGAAAAGAAACAGCGATTAGAGCAAAAAGGGCAAGTTGGAATAATAAAATCATAATGAAATATTTTTACAAAATAGAAGGTAAAATTTTAGAATGCTCGACCATATGATGGTGCCATAACTGTATGATACCATAATCTAACTTAAGAGGGTGAAAACAAAATAAACAAAGGGCGAACGACGGGATTTGAACCCGCGAATGATGGAGTCACAATCCATTGCCTTACCACTTGGCTACGCCCGCCTAGAATAGTACTTAATATTATTCTAATCTATACACTCTAGTAAAAGCAAGTACTATTCGTTTTCATTTTTGTGAAAAAGAAAACGAATAAAATATGTTTTTCACAGTTAGTCTTTTCTTTCTTAGTGATTACGTCAATTTATAGACTAGTCAATGAACCTACTCAAATTTCCCTTTAGAAATTTGACTTTTTGATAACTCTTTGGTTAGTAGTATTTTAGCAGATAAACTATGCATCCTGATTCTTTCGTAGAAATCCATTTCCATACGCGCAAATTGTTATTCATGATCCAAAAAACCCATATTTTGAAGTGCTTGCTCGAATTTGTTTCTTTCGAGCCTCATTTTCTTATCCGTGAAATGGACAGCTTACTAGCCTACGGAATTAGCCGATGGCTAACTCCGTGATCAACATTTTGTTGAGTACGCTAATTCCCACAGCGAGACGGAAGAAATCTACACAGAGATTCAACACATTCGTAGAAGTCATGCTTACTCGCTCGATGAAAAAATATGATCAACCTGATGGAGAATCCGCACGAATGTTTTATGACTGTCTTTCCTAGATTCGACCCTATACTGAAAAAAGAATTCATGGTTACTGCAGTATCCGAGAAGCTATTGAATACGAAAAGGTGCTATTTATAGGTACGATTGATTCTCTCGAAAGAGAATTCCCAACCAAGGCAACAATTGAAAATCTTTAGTAAGTGAATTGATTGCGTAATATGTGCTATTCATGTTATCATATGTATAGATTGGCTTAGTAGCTCAGTGGCAGAGCAATAGATTCATATCCTATCGGTCGCTAGTTCAACTCTAGCCTAAGCCATAAACTTCATAGGTAGAGAAAATGATCTTGGAAACTTTCTCTACCTATATTCTTTGTGCGAATTCACATCAAAATCAAAAAAAACTGCTATTTTTGTCCCTTTTGAATAGCCTCCGTTAATTCACCTAAAATAAGTTCTACAGAACGAATTGAATCATCATTAGCAGGAATAAATAAATCTGCTAAGGCTGGATCACAGTTAGTATCTAATATAGTAATTGTACGTACGCCTAATTTATTACATTCTTTAATTGCGTTGATTTCTCGAGGTTGTCCTACAAGAATAACAATATCGGGTAATTTGGTCATTGTTTTCACGCCACCAAAAAATTTCTCCAATTTGTCACGTCGTTTATTGATAAGTGCAACTTCTTTTTTAGGCAATTTTTCTAAAATACCCATTTCATCTTGTTTTTCAATACTTTTTAATTTATTAATACAAGTTGTCATAGTAGCCCAATTCGTAAGCATACCCCCAAGCCATCGTTGATTTACATAATAAGAATTCGATTCAATTGCTGCTGTTTGGATAACTGGTGCTGCTTGTCGTTTTGTACCTACAAAAAGAATCGTTTTTCCTTTTGAAGATTCTTGCGTTAAATATTCAGAAATTTCTTCTAAACAAGCTAGAGTTTGTACAATATCAATAATATGAATTCCGTTTCTTTCGCCATAAATAAAAGGTTCCATTTTTGGATTCCATCGACGTACTTGGTGACCAAAATGTACGCCAGCATCTAACATTTGTTCTAAAGTAATCATAAAAAATCGATCTTTTTTTTCTACATCAAAATAATCTTATTTTCTAAATCAAAAAACTTGATTTTCTGGATAAACGTGTTAAAATGTAAATAAGCCCATAGTTATAGATATTCTAACCTCTTCATTTTGTCAGGTCTGAAAAGAAGCAGCAAGAAAGACGGCCTTATAATTGTTATAACTCATGGGCTTGTGCTTTTGTAGTCCCCGTTATTGCATATACAAACTATCCTTGAATTGATTATGGCTAGGCGGCACCCAGATTCGAACTGGGGGTAAAGGATTTGCAATCCTCTGCCTTACCACTTGGCCATGCCGCCGGTGTTAACTAATTCTTCACAATTTTATTATATACGATTTATTCGTTTTTTTACAAGTGTCTTCATAAAAATGATTAAAGATTTTAAACTTCCAGATTTAGTAGGAATTCAACGTGAGAGTTTTCTTGCGTTTCTTGAGTATGGTTTAGTTGAGGAGATTGATAGGATTTCGCCTATTCGATGTGAAAATGAAGAAGAACGGACAGAGGTTTTTTTTTATGCAAATGAATTGGAATGGAAAAGACCAAGTCTACTTCCAAACGAAGCAATTTCAAAAGCTCAGACTTATTCAACCGCTGTTTATGTTCCATTACAAATTCTCTCATTTCCAAAAGGTGGGGGAATCCCTTTACAGTCTATCCAACAAAAAGTCTTTTTAGGGGAAATTCCTTTAATGACAGGTCGGGGAACATTTATTATTAATGGTTCATCTCGAGTAATTGTAAATCAAATTATTCGAAGTGCTGGTATTTATTACAAAACACAGTTTGATAAAAAAAACCAAAAAACATATATAGGAAGTATTCTTTCAAACCGCGGTTCATGGCTACGGATTGAAACAGATAAAAAGGGTTTAGTTTGGGTAAAAGTGGATAAAATCCGTAAATTACCTATTTTTATCTTTCTTTATGCATTAGGTTTAACCCAGGACCAAATTGATGGATCATTACGACATGCTGAGTTTCTTAATCGATCACGATTCGAACAAGCTGAGATGGCTAAAGAAGAAGCGCCACACGATCAAAAATCAGCTTTATATAAACTCCATTATAAACTTCGACCTGATCGTCCCGCGACCTTACGAGGAGCTGCTACATTATTAGAATCTCGATTCATGGATCCTGAACGTTATGATTTAGGAAAATTAGGAAGGGCTCGTTTAAATAAAAAGTTACGTATTTTAGGGAATCCCACGACTACGGTTTTACGCCCAGAAGACATTTTAGCGGCAGTTGATTATTTAGTAAACCTTGAATTTGGGATTGGTTTAATCGATGATATTGATGATTTAAAAAATAGGCGTGTTCGGACTTCAGGTGAATTAATACAAAACCAAATTCGTATTGGACTTTCCCGGCTAGAAAAAATGGTTCGCGATAAGGTTGAAGAAATTGAACCTAAGCAAGGGATTACGATTGCTGAATCTTATTTACCAACACGTTTTATTCATCCAAAACCAATTATTAGCTCGTTAAGAGAATTTTTTGGTTCAAGCCAATTATCCCAGTATATGGATCAGACAAATCCATTAGCCGAAATTACGCATAAGAGAAGATTAAGTTCTTTAGGGCCTGGAGGTTTAAGTAAAGATCGCGCTGGTATGGCAGTCCGTGAGATTCATCCTAGTCATTATGGGAGAATTTGCCCCATTGAAACTCCTGAAGGCGGAAATGCTGGGTTAGTGAGTTCATTAACGACCTATGCAAAAATTAATAAGCTAGGTTTTTTAGAATGCCCATTCTATCGAGTAGATGAAGGAGAAGTCAAAAAAAATGAGGGCCCTTATTTCTTATCCGCTGAACAAGAAGAAGGTGTCTTTGTTTCGCCGGGTGATATTTTAATCTCAAAACAGAATCAACTCCATCAAAATAAAATACCCACCCGATATAAAAAAGAATTTGGAATATCAAATCCGAAACAAGTCCAATTTATTGGTATTTCACCTATTCAAATGATTTCAGTTGCTACATCGTTAATTCCATTTTTAGAACATGATGATGCTAATCGTGTTTTAATGGGTTCGAATATGCAACGCCAAGCTGTACCTTTAGTTTCTCCTGAAAGGGCTTTTGTAGGGACTGGATTAGAAGGACAAGTAGCAAGAGATTCAGGAACAGTCCTTCTTGCAAAGACATCAGGAATAGTGATTTCGACAAATCCTAAAGAAATTCATATTGCTTCTGGGAAGCAGCTTGTTGGGAAGCAGCTTATCCATTTTCCGCCTCAGATTCTAGCAAAGGTTGCAAATTTAAATGAAATCATTTTACGCAACGCAGAAAAAGAATATGCTATGGGTTCGAAGAATTGTACTGTTCATCAATTACAAAGATATCAAAGATCAAACCAAGCGACTTGTATAAGTCAAAGACCTAGTATTTTAAAAGGTGATTGGGTTGAGAAGGGTGATTTACTAGCAGATGGGGCAGCAACGTCAAGAGGCGAATTAGCATTAGGTAAAAATGTTTTGGTTGCTTATATGCCTTGGGAAGGTTACAACTTTGAAGACGCTATTTTAATTAGTGAGCGTCTTGTTTATGAAAATATTTATACCTCCATTCATATTGAAAGGTATGAAGTTGAAACAAGACCAACGAAAATTGGAATGGAAGAATTTACCCGAACCATTCCTCATGTTGGAATTGAATCGATTCAGCATTTAGATGAAAATGGCATCGTTCTTCCAGGTTCATGGGTAGAGGCAGGCGATATTTTAGTAGGAAAAATTACCCCAAAAGGTGAGTTTGATCAAACGCCAGAAAAAAGACTTTTAAGAGCTATTTTCTTACAAAAAGAACCTGATGTTCAAGATAGTTCATTGAGGGTACCAAATGGAGTAAAAGGACGTGTCGTTGATGTAAGAAAAAAGAAAAATACTGTACGTATCTTTTTAGCGGAAAAGAGACGGATCCAAGTTGGAGATAAGATCGCTGGGCGTCATGGAAATAAAGGCATTGTATCCAATATTTTACCCATTCAGGATATGCCTTTTTTACAAGATGGTACTCCTGTTGACGTAGTATTAAATCCATTAGGTGTCCCATCACGTATGAATGTTGGTCAGGTTTTTGAATGTTTACTTGGATTAGCAGGGAAATATTTGAACCAATCGATGAAAGTCGTTCCTTTTGATGAAATGTATGGAAAAGAAACCTCTCGAGGACTTGTTTACCAAAAACTTTATGAAGCCAGAAGAAAGACGAAAAAGAAATGGCTATTTGAACCTGCATTTGCAGGAAAAAGCCGTCTTTTTGATGGGCGAACAGGGGAAGCATTCGATCAACCCATTATGGCAGGTTATCCTTATATGCTCAAACTTGTTCATTTAGTTGATGATAAGATTCATGCACGTTCAACGGGTCCTTATTCTCTTGTGACTCAACAACCTTTAGGGGGGCGAGCTAAACATGGTGGTCAACGTTTAGGGGAAATGGAAGTTTGGGCTCTGGAAGGATTTGGTGCAGCTTATTTACTGCAAGAATTACTTACAGTAAAATCTGATGATATGCAAGGTCGAAATGAAATTCTTCATGCGATTATTAAAGGGACAAATTTACCAGAACCTGGTACACCAGAGTCTTTTAAAGTTCTTGTAAGTGAACTTCGTTCTCTTTGTTTAGATATCAGGATATACCTCTGATAGTTACAGCTTTGATGCAATGATGTAGTCGCTGACATCAGGATATACCTCTGACTGCATCATTGCATCATCGTTAGGGAAGCTTTGCATCAAGGCAAGGCAAGGCAAGGCTTCCCTGATTTTATTGCAACAACCCAAATCACTATGAAAATATGCGCCAAATCACTAAAAAAAATTTAGTTTCACTTCGAATTCAATTAGCATCCCCTGAACTCATTAGGAAATGGGCTGAGAGGCCTTTACCAGACGGAACGCTTGTCGGTGAAGTTACAAAATCGGAAACAATTAATTATAGAACATTTAAACCTGAGCCTGATGGCCTTTTTTGTGAAAAGATTTTTGGCCCTGTAAAGGATTGGGAATGTTATTGTGGGCGTTATAAACGAACACGAGCCCCTAAAAATGAATTCAGCGGAACCCTCCAATCGATTTATTGCCCTACATGCCAAGTTGAAATTACTGAATCAAAAGTACGGAGATATCGTCTTGGATATATTCGCCTTGCAGCTCCCGTAGCCCATATTTGGTATTTAAAAAGTATACCTAGCCATCTTTCAATCCTTTTAGATTTAAAAGTGAGTGAAGTTGAAAGTATTCTTTACTTTACGAATTATTTTGCTGATAAAGCTGAAGATTATGTAACAGTTAGTCCTCTTCCTTGGAATCCATTCCGATGGGATGAAAGCCAAGATTTTCACTTAGAAAAATGGACCCCGGGATTTGATTTTGAAGGAAACCCTTTAACCACGAAATCAAAAGAAAGTTTTCTTCAAAATCCTACAGGTAATTTTGGTGCCCAAGCAGTGGAAAAGAGATTAAGTGAAAAAAATGTTCAACGGATGGCAAAGGTCCTTTTGTATCAATACGAAAAATTACCAAAAACCGTGATTGGACTAGATCAAAAAGAAGGGGATCGTATTTTAAGGGAGAAAAAACGAATAGCACGCCGTCTTCGTTTTATTGCATTTTTTTGTGATTCTGGAATTGATCCAAAATGGATGGTCTTACATTATTTACCCGTTTTACCTCCGGATTTAAGACCCATGGTGCAATTAAATGGTGGTAGATTTGCTACCTCTGATTTAAATGACTTATATCGGCGTGTGATTAACCGAAATAATCGTCTCATGAAATTTTTAACGATCATGGCACCGGATCTAGTCATTAAGAATGAAAAACGATTATTACAAGAAGCAGTAGATTCATTAATTGATAATGGTCGTAGAGGGAAAGCTGTTTTAGGGAACAATAATCGACCATTAAAATCACTCTCTGATATTATTGAAGGGAAACAAGGAAGATTTCGTCAAAATCTTTTAGGGAAGCGTGTTGATTATTCTGGACGCTCTGTCATTGTTGTTGGACCAAACCTTAGAGTTCACCAATGTGGGCTTCCTCGCGAAATGGCTGTTGAACTTTTTCAACCTTTCCTTATTCGAAAACTTATTGACTATAGATTTGCCCAAACGATCCGAGGAGCAAAAGCAAAAATCCAAGCGGGTGGTCCCATTTTAGATGAAATTTTAAAACAAGTCATAAAGGGGCACCCGATTTTATTGAACCGGGCACCTACTCTTCACCGTTTAGGGATTCAAGCTTTTCAACCTGTTTTAATTGGTGGCCGAGCAATTCAACTTCACCCTTTAGTTTGTCCGGCTTTTAATGCTGATTTTGATGGGGACCAAATGGCTGTTCATGTCCCATTATCTGTTGAAGCTCAAACTGAAGCAAGATTATTAATGCTTGCTTCAAATAATTGGCTATCCCCTGCTACTGGGGAACCCATTCTTTTACCAAGTCAAGATATGGTTTTAGGTTGTTATTATTTAACTTGTGAAGATAGTTCACCCTATTATTTAGAAAGTAGAAAACCTTATTTCAATCATTTAGACGAAGCCATTACAGCGTATAACCAGCAATCTGTTGATATTCATACTTCAGCTTGGTTTTCTTGTTCAAAAAGTCAAATGGAAAGTTATCAAAACGAAGAAGACCCTATTGAAATCCGTGTCGGAAAACAAGGTGATATTACAAAAATTTACCAGCGAGCTTATCTTCTTGAACGTAAACAGAAAATAGCCTCTGGCAAGCCTGATAAGGCAGCGAAAGCTTATTTAAGGACAACCGTGGGTCGTATGATTTTTAGCCGCGTCATTGAATGTGCGAAGTAAGCTGACTGCAGCACTGCAGCACTGCAGTCCCACGAAGGTGCGGCTGCAGTAAGAATGGATAGAGTATTTGGTACTGTTTTTAATTAATCAAGGAGAAAAAAGAAAAAATGAGTACATTTTTTTTTAATCGCGAAGTCGATAAAGGAGAATTAAGACGTCTTGTTGCTTGGCATTTAACGAATCATGGTCGGACAAATACCTTAACTATGATTGATCGATTAAAAACATTAGGTTTTCACCATGCAACAAAAGCGGGACTTTCTTTAGGTTTAGAAGACTTGAAAATCCCACCCGCAAAACAATTATTAGTTGCTTATGCTGAAAAAGAAGTATGGCAAGCCGATGATCGTTTTTCACGGGGTAAAATCACTGCTGTTGAACGTTCACAAAAAATTCTTGATGTATGGAATGCAGCTAGTGAATTATTAAAAGATGAGGTAGTAGATCACTTTAGAGAAACTGATCTCTTGAATCCAGTCTATATGATGGCTTTCTCTGGAGCACGTGGAAACCTTTCCCAAGTAAGGCAGTTAGTAGGTATGCGTGGATTAATGGCAGATCCACAAGGGGAAATTATTGATTTACCAATTAAAAGTAATTTTCGAGAAGGTTTAACAGTTACTGAATATATTATTTCTTGTTACGGGGCACGTAAAGGGTTAGTTGATACAGCATTAAAAACTGCAAATTCTGGTTATCTTACAAGACGTTTAGTTGATGTTGCTCAAGCTGTGATTATTAAAGAAGTTGATTGTGGAACATTACAAGGGATTTTCTTATCCTCTTTAGTAGAACAAAAGAAAGTTTTATTACCATTAAAGAAAAGACTTATTGGGAGAGTTTTAGCTCGACCAGTACGGAATAAACGTATATTTTTAGCGTCACGAAATGAAGACATTTGCCCTGAATTAGCAACCCAAATTATTCAATTTCAACAACCCAGAATTTATGTTCGATCACCATTAACCTGCCAGACAGTACGGCACGTTTGTAAACTTTGTTATGGTTGGAGTCTTGCTCATGGATCTATGGTTGATTTAGGAGAAGCAGTTGGAATTATCGCAGCCCAATCCATTGGGGAACCCGGGACTCAATTAACAATGAGGACATTTCATACAGGGGGCGTTTTTTCAACTGATGTTGCCGATCGTATTTATGCACCTCATCATGGTATTTTAATTTATGATTCGCATGAATCAGAAAGAACAAGGACACCTTATGGACAAGACGCGATCTTTTTTAAAAAATCAATTGATTTAATTGTTAAAAAAGATGATCAAGAGAAAACTTGCTTATCAGTTCCCGCTTATACTCTTATTTATATTAAATCGAATAGTCAAATCTATTGGAAACAAGTAATTGCTGAAGTATCTGATTTAAAAACCATTCGTTCTGGTCCTAAACAAAATCTTGGGCTCCGGACTAGAAAAGAAGTTTGTTCCGCTATTTCTGGACGGGTTTGGTTTCATCAAGTGACTACAATGGTTTTTCGTCCCGCTTCTAATGTTGAAGAACAAAAAGAAACCGTGAAAGAAAGAGAAACTGTGAAAGAAAAAGAAACTGTGAAAGAAAAAGAAACCGTGAAAGAAAGAGTTTATATAGAAGGAAAGGCTTATATTCATGTTTTAGAAGGGGATGTTATTCCTTCTTCATCTTTACAACTACCATTATCAAAAAAAGGTGATATTCAATTAGAGGATAAAAACAAACACGGAAGCTTTGCCCTCTCGGATGAATTGGGTAAGCCTGATTCGTCAGCATATATAGTTTCACGAAGACCTTCAAGTCTTGGTTTTTATTTCCATAAAAGCAACCAAAAGGGAAGTTTTTCTTCGCATTGGGTTTGTGGATCTCCAAAAGAAGCATTCCCTCACATTTTCCATGGAGATAGAGCTTTTTTTTATAACAACTATGTTGGGGAAACTGGATTGATTTGTACGAATATTCCTACAAATACTGACGGGTTGCTGACTTGTCAGCTTGAAAAAAAATCATTTTTAACTACTAGTTCTCAGCTCGAGGGGATAAAAAAATCAGTTTCCTATGATTTCATTCACAAATTCTATGAAACTTCAAAGAATGAGAAAAAACGTGAAACTCGGTATTGTTTTCAAAAACCTTCTGTTTTCACTATGGATGTAAATTTAGCAACTTGGTTTTATTTACCTAAAAAAGAAAACATACCCCAAAGTTGGAAAAAAGTAAAGAAATTGTTTCTCAATAATTTTTCATTAACCCAACCTTTTGGAACGATTTTAGACGGTATTCAATTTAGTGGGCCTGTTTTTTTAGAATGGAAAGTTTTTCCTTTATCAGAGAAAGGTCAACTTGTTTTTGGGATTGTATTTAGAAAACAAGTCTCATCAAGTGAGTTTACTCTGTCTGCTCAAATGGGTGAAACGAATTCCGTAGCTTTTTGTGCCTTACCTGGAACTCCCTTCACCCGTAAAAGATCTTTGGGTGAGATTAGTTCCGAACTAATCTCTTCACAGAGTCTATTTCAAGAGAATCTACCTTTGACGGAAGCTGAGAAGTCAGTAACCAGTCAACTTTATGAAAAGAAAGTTCCCCAAGAAATTGAAATAAAAAATAGTGACGAACAAAAATATTGTTTATTCCAGAGGGAGCGAAACCAAATAAAATATAGACTTAATGGGAAAAAAGCAAAAGTAAAAATTGCTAGGTTTGTTTTTCGTGGAGATCAATTAGCAAAAGGAATTCGAGCAACAAACTCAGGGATTGTACATCAAGTAACAAAAGATGAAATTATTTTACGAAAAGCAAAGCCTTACCAAGCATCGAATAGAAGCCTTCTTTCTGTAACTCATGGAAATTTAGTTTATGAAGGTGCAAGTCTTTTTCATTTAATATATGAAAAAGCGAAAACCGAAGATATTGTCCAAGGTCTTCCAAAGATTGAAGAGCTTTTGGAAGCACGACGTACCAAGGATTTACAGCCTATCCCAAATAATTCACATGATAAATTAAAAGAATTTTTTGAAAATTATAAACCTCTTTGGGGCCCCGAAATTGCCGCACGACTTAGTTTAAAAAGAATACAACAATTTTTAGTGGATGGTGTACAGAAAGTTTACCAATCACAAGGTGTTGATATTTCGGATAAACATATTGAAATTATTGTGAAACAGATGACATCAAGGGTTTTTATTGTTCATGGAGGCCAAACCCCACTTCTTTATGGGGATTTAGTGGAACTTTACCAATTAAATAAAATGAATGAAGATGCCGTCGCATCTGGACGTCAACGTGCAACTTATGAACCTATTATTTTAGGGATTACAAAAGCTTCTTTAACGACGGAAAGTTTTTTATCAGCTGCAAGTTTCCAAGAAACAACAAGAGTATTAACACAAGCAGCTATTCAAGGACGTTTAGATATGTTTCGGGGACTTAAAGAAAATGTTTTAATTGGAAAATTAATTCCTGCTGGAACTGGTTTTTTAAGTATGTCATCCTAATCAAAGTCTATCACTTTCCTCTCCTTCTTTCTAAAGAAGGATAGGGTCTGCTAACACGGAATTAGACCCTATCCTTTCTTTAGATTACGAAAAGATATTTTTGAATATCTCAGGAGTTGTAATACCTAATTGATCCGAAAAAGCTTTTGGAGGAGATTGTCGTCTGTCTTCTTGTAAATAGTTTCCAGTATAAATCGGTTTACAAGCAGTGAATTCATGTTTTATAGTATGAAAACGATGCTTTTGTAGGGGTGTTTTTCTTCCCTGGATAATGTCTTGTTCTTGTGAAACTTTTTTACGTAGTTTAATCACTGCATCAATAATAGCTTCTGGCTTTGGAGGACACCCAGGTAAATAAACATCAACTGGGATTAATTTATCAACCCCACGAACTGTTGTATACGAGTCAGTACTAAACATACCACCCGTAATTGTACAAGCACCCATTGCAATCACATATTTAGGCTCAGGCATCTGTTCGTAAAGCCTTACTAAAGATGGTGCCATTTTCATAGTCACTGTACCTGCGGTAATAATTAAATCAGCTTGACGAGGACTTGACCTCGGAACTAAACCAAAGCGATCAAAATCAAAACGTGAGCCAATTAAGGAAGCAAATTCAATAAAACAACAACTTGTTCCATAAAGTAATGGCCAAAGACTTGAAAGCCTTGCCCAATTATGTAAATCGTTTAGTGTTGTAAAGATGACATTTGATGACAAATCGTCTGTAACTTTTGACGATTCTAGAGAGTAAGTTATCTTTTGTAAATTATCATTTAAGACCATTCAAGTGCTCCTTTTCTCCATGCATAGACTAAACCTAAAATTAATATACAAACAAAAATGAGAGCTTCTAGGAAAGCAGATAAACCTAACTGACGGAATGTTACAGCCCAAGGATAAAGAAATAAAGTTTCCACATCAAATAATACGAAAAGAAGTGCAAACATATAGTAACGCACGTTGAATTGAATTCTAGCTTCTCCCATAGGTTCAATACCTGATTCATAAGTTGTTCGCCTTTCTGGACCGACCCCTTGAGGTCGTAATAATTTAGAAGTCGTTAAAGCTAAAACAGGAACGAGACAAGCAATGAAGAAGAAGAGAAAAACGTAAGTATACTCATTAAGAATAAACACAATTCCTCCTGTTTTTTAGTCTATCCATTATTTTAGCACTTTTAAAGAAACAAAAAGATCCCGACCAACGAAAGTTGACAGATATCTTTCAAGAAGATAAAGACTTTTTTTTTTTTTTGTGTAAAATAAAAGAAGTAATTAAGAAATGATTCAAAAAAGATTCCTTCTTCAATCTTTTCGCTAAAAAAAACGCCATAAAAAAAATGAGTGAAGCAACAAACGAACGTCCTGTTTTTCCATTTACTGCAATTGTAGGTCAAGAAGAGATGAAACTAGCCCTTATCTTAAACGTAATCGATCCAAAAATTGGTGGCGTTATGATTATGGGTGACCGTGGTACAGGAAAATCAACAACAGTTAGAGCACTTGTAGATCTTTTACCTGAAATTAATGTAATTGAAAATGACCCGTTTAATTCGGATCCATCGGAATCTTCTGATCAAAATGTTGGGGTAACATCCATTCGAATTCCTATGGTTGATTTACCATTAGGGGCGACAGAAGATCGTGTTTGTGGGACAATTGATATTGAAAAAGCACTAACAGAAGGTGTAAAAGCTTTTGAACCAGGATTATTAGCAAAAGCAAATCGGGGGATTCTTTATGTTGATGAAGTGAATTTATTAGATGATCATTTAGTAGATGTCCTTTTAGATTCAGCTGCATCAGGTTGGAATACAGTGGAACGTGAAGGTATTTCGATTTGCCACCCTGCTCGATTTATTCTTGTAGGATCTGGAAATCCAGAAGAAGGCGAATTACGTCCTCAATTATTAGATAGATTTGGCATGCATGCTCAAATTGGTACAGTAAGAGAGCCTGAATTACGTGTGAAAATTGTAGAACAGCGAACACGTTTTGATGAATTTCCACAAAGTTTCCGGGATGAATATCAAGATTCTCAAGATGCTTTAACCACAAAGATTACAGAAGCCCGTAATCTTTTAAAGAAAGATACTGTAACTCTTGATTATGATTTACAAGTAAAAATTTCTGAAATTTGTTCTGAACTTAATGTAGATGGACTTCGTGGTGATATTGTAACAAATCGTGCAGCAAAAGCTTTAGCATCGTTTGATCAACGAGAAGAAGTAACAGCTCAGGATATTTTCAAAATTATTACTTTATGTTTACGCCACCGTTTAAGAAAAGATCCGCTAGAATCAATTGATTCAGGAACAAAAGTTCAAGAAGTTTTTAGTTCCGTTTTTGGTTACTAGAGAATTTCATTTGTTTAAGCAACTAGAAATACTTCGAAGGTGCAAAGTAAGCTTACTGTAGTCCCACGAAGGTGCTTGGTAAGTTGACAAAACACACAATAAAATCTATTCTAAATAATATATTGTTTAGAATAGATTTTTACTCTTCTGCCACGGTCGCCTAATGGACGGGCATCAACCTTCTAAGTTGTTCTGTGTAGGTTCGAATCCTATCCGCGGTAATCAAAAAAAGTGAATATTAAATGGCAACAAACGAAAAATATTGTTATATTGGAACTAATTGCCTAATTGATTGAAGATCTAAGGGGAACCCTTTTTTATGGATACAACTATTTTTAATTCAATGTACGAGCTTGCAAGTGTAGAAGTTGGTGAACATTTTTACTGGAGCTTCGGAGATTACCAAGTTCATGGACAAGTACTCATTAATTCGTGGATTGTTATTGCAATTATCCTTGCTATGGCTGTTCTAACAACACGTGATTTAAAGCCAATCCCGTCAGGTGGGCAAAACTTTATTGAATATGTTTTAGAATTTATTCGTGATATTGCAAAAACACAAATCGGTCCAGAAGAGTATAAAACTTGGGTACCTTATATTGGTACAATGTTTTTATTCATTTTCGTTTCAAATTGGTCAGGTGCATTAATTCCTTGGAAAATTATCGAACTTCCACATGGTGAGCTTGGTGCACCAACCAATGATATTAATACAACTGCTGGGTTAGCTCTGTTAACTTCAGCAGCATATTTCTATGCTGGAATTGGCAAGCGTGGACTTGAATATTTTACTAAATATGTTCAGCCAACTCCAATCTTATTACCTATTAACGTTCTAGAAGATTTCACAAAACCACTATCGTTAAGTTTCCGACTTTTTGGAAATATCTTAGCGGATGAATTAGTTGTAGCGGTTCTGATTTCTTTAGTACCGCTCGTTATTCCAATTCCACTTATTTTTCTAGGTCTTTTTACTAGTGCAATTCAAGCCCTAATTTTTGCAACCCTTTCAGGCGCTTATATTGGTGAAGCTATGGAAGGTCACTAATTTTCCCTGATAAGGATTGATCTTCCAGAGAACTTCAAGTAAAAAAACTGTCTAGGAGGTTTTCAAAATAGTTAGAAACCTGCTAATCTTGAATTAATCTAGAAAATCTATTATTCTAGATCCTCTGGGCTGCAGTTGGCTTTAGCCGCTGCGCGTTAGCTTGGCTAACGCAATGCTTACGAATAAAGAGAAGAAAAAAACATTTTATTTTTTATCTAAAAAGGAGATTCTCATGAACCCATTAATTTGTTCTGCTTCTGTTATTGGTGCTGGTCTTGCAATTGGTCTTGGTGCTATTGGTCCTGGTATTGGTCAAGGTACTGCAGCTGGCCAAGCTGTAGAAGGTATTGCACGTCAGCCTGAAGCTGAAGGTAAAATCCGTGGTACTTTACTACTTTCACTAGCTTTCATGGAAGCCCTAACAATTTACGGTCTTGTAGTTGCTCTTGCAATTATCTTCGCTAACCCTTTTGTAGGGTAAATGATAAAAATGTTTAGTTGACTGGTTGCTGACTTATCAGGGTGACTGGTTGCTGACTTATTAGGGTGACTTGTATAAAAATACAAGTCACCCTACTGCAACAAAAGGATATTTCTTTTTGGTTTTTTTCAAAGTCAAGCGAAAACTCTCCCAATAATACTCTCTGCTGGAAGCCAACCTTTCCTTTTTCTTATTCAACAGACTCAAGACAGGGTGGCTTTCAGTAGACCCTCTACAATTGAAAAGAATGGAGGTTCTCTCTATCGTGATCGTAACTACTATTGATTTCCCTTTAGGGGAAGGCTTCGGCATTAATACAAATTTATTAGAAACAAACGTGCTAAACTTAGCCGTTGTTATTGGTGTTTTAGTCGTTTTTGGAGGTGACGTCCTGACTTCTATCCTTGAGAATCGTAAAGAACTTATCGTGAAAAGTTTAAACGATGCTGAGGAAAGATTTCAAGAAGCTACAGCGAAATTAGCGAATGCAAAGGCACAACTAGAAATCGCTAAAACAAAAGCAGAAGAAATTCGTGCCCAAGGGTTAGTTTCTTCGAAACTTGCAACAGCGAACTTATTAGAACGTGCAGAAGAAGATATGAAACGTCTAGAAGAAGCAAAACAGCTTAGTCTACGCTTTGAAGAAGAGAAAGCTGTGGAAGAGGTTTGTGAACGTGTTCGCGAACTTGCTTTAGAATCCGCACTTCAAAAAGTGAAAAAACGTCTTGATACTAACTTACAAAGACGAGTAATTGATTTAAATATTGCTTTATTAGGCCAACTAGCTTAGTTTGCTTTTGAACAGACTTTTTTTACAAAATTTGTGTTAAGTCATCTTAACCAAACAAACCTTCCCCATACAAAGAAGACCTATGGTAAAAATTAGACCTGACGAAATTAGTAGTATTATCCGCCAGCAGATTGACCAGTACAACAAAGAAGTCAAAGTTGTGAACGTTGGTACTGTACTTCAAGTTGGTGATGGAATTGCACGAATTTATGGCTTAGAAAAAGTAATGGCTGGTGAACTTGTAGAATTTCAAGATGGAACTGTAGGAATTGCTTTAAACCTTGAATCAGATAACGTAGGTGCCGTTCTTATGGGATCAGGGTTAGCTATTCAAGAAGGTGATTCTGTAAAAGCAACAGGGAAAATTGCTCAAATTCCTGTTGGTGAAGCTTTTTTAGGACGAGTTGTTGACGCACTTGCACGACCGATTGACGGAAAAGGTGCCATTGCAAGTTCAGAAACACGTCTTATTGAATCTCCAGCACCTGGAATTATTGCACGTAAATCTGTTTATGAACCACTACAAACTGGATTAGTTGCAATTGACGCAATGATTCCTATTGGCCGTGGACAACGAGAACTTATTATTGGTGATCGACAAACAGGGAAAACAGCAGTAGCTACAGATACAATTCTTAATCAGAATGGTGAGAATGTTGTTTGTGTTTATGTTGCTATTGGCCAGAAAGCTTCATCAGTAGCACAAATTGTAAATACTCTGGAAGAGCGTGGAGCAATGGAGTACAGTATTGTTGTTGCTTCAAATGCAGACTCACCAGCAACACTTCAGTACTTAGCCCCTTACACAGGTGCTTCTCTTGCTGAATTCTTTATGTATACAGGTCGTCATACTTTAGTTATTTATGATGATTTATCTAAGCAAGCACAAGCTTACCGCCAAATGTCGCTTCTATTACGTCGCCCACCTGGACGTGAAGCATACCCTGGAGATGTTTTCTACTTACACTCACGTCTACTTGAGCGAGCTGCAAAACTAAGTGAAGCACTTGGTGAAGGGAGTATGACTGCACTTCCAATTGTTGAAACACAAGCAGGTGATGTATCAGCTTATATCCCAACAAACGTAATTTCAATTACCGATGGCCAGGTTTTCCTATCTGCTGATATTTTTAATTCAGGAATCCGTCCAGCGATTAACGTAGGTATTTCAGTATCTCGTGTAGGATCAGCTGCTCAAATTAAAGCAATGAAACAAGTTGCTGGTAAACTAAAACTTGAATTAGCACAATTCGATGAACTTGAAGCATTTGCACAATTTGCATCAGATCTAGATCAAGCTACTCAGAATCAATTAGCACGTGGTGTTCGTCTACGTGAACTTCTTAAGCAAGCTCAGTCATCTCCACTTGTTGTTTCTGATCAAGTAGCAACGATTTATACTGGCGTAAATGGTTTCCTTGAGCCTATTGAAGTTGTTGATGTGAAAGACTTCCTTGTAGGTTTACGTGAATATGTAAATACATCAACACCAAAATTTGGTGAGATTGTTCGCGATACTAAAGCTTTCACACCGGAAGCGGAAGAAATTCTTAAAGGTGCAATTGGTGAGTACACACAAACTTTTCTTGCAGGCAAAAAATAAAATTTGCTAATTCTTTATGCATAGTTCATAAGAATATACAAGGGCCTCCATTTTAAGGCCCTTGTATATTCTTATGAACAAACAAAAACGAAGGAAGATAAAAACAAAGAATCTTGAGTGGGCTGCAGTAACTGCAATACTGCAATAACCAGGCTTCGTTACTGCAATTATTCCGCAATTGTGTGTAGGAACTGCAACCAGAAGAAAATGACGGTTTAGATCCAGATGGCTGCAGTAAAGCACAGAAGTCCTCTTGATTGCAGTGATGTTCATTTCATTTCAAAAGGTGGGAATGGGTTAGTTCTTTGATTGATGGATTAGGAGAAAACCCATTTTTTTACCTTCTTTAGAAAATCCGCTTACGGTGTATAAGGAAATATCCTTTTAAGGAACTTATTTCGGATTCAAATGGCTCTTCTAACGAAGCAATACTGCAGCCACGGAATTAGACCCTAAGCAACGTCACTGCAATAGCAAGCCTCTAAAGAAAGTTGTTTTATACAGCGACAAAAGGATTTTTGTACCTATTTTTAAAAACGTATCGTCTAAAAAAGAAAGAATCGTTTTTGTTAGAAGTGCAACAAGAACGATTCAAAGCTTCTAGACAACACGAAAAAAGAGAGTTTTCCTGTGATTCGTAAGACTAGTATCAAAGGTCTAATGGTTTTTGAACAAGCAAATAGTGATACTAAGCACAGCTAGAGATTCATTGCATAAAATGGTTACTGCAGCCCACAGCTGAGCAGGGAAATGGAAATACTTTGAAGAAACTAATCTACCAGTTCTTCGCGTTCTTTCAATGAGAATTGGGGCGAAAGGATTCGAACCTCTGAATGACGGGGCCAAAACCCGTTGCCTTACCACTTGGCCACGCCCCAACTAATATAATATTAACATAAGCTTAGAAACTTATGGCTTTTTATTTTTTTTCTTTACTGAAAAAAGCTTCGTAATCTACCATCCCATAACGTTGAGTCATTTCAATAACTAAAGGGTACAAAAAATCTTTTTTTCTTCTTTTTTCAGTATATTCAAGGTTTTCTTCATTTTCATAAAAAAAACAATCATTTTTTTTTCGTGGGAATTGACGTACGTATTTTACAATCATTGTAAAAACAAATTAGGCTATAAAAATCAAACACTTCTTATTTTATATTGAGCATTTACTGTAAATACAATGCTCTAGATTCCTGCGACCATTGACTAACCTAATAGCTACTTCACATTGAATTTTCTCTTTCAAAAAAGAAAGAGAAAATTCAAAAAATTAGAAGTTCATTTCAGCTAACTGAACCTTCTCGAACTGTTTTTTCTTTAACACTAAGAAAACTTGTCCAATAATCGTAAATGAAAGAAATATAAGAAGTCCTGTAACACGTGATGGATCTTGTAAAACAATTTCCGTTTCAGTTTGACCAAAACCACCAACGTTCGGGTTATTTGTTAATGGCTGATCTACTTGAATAACTGAGCCTTCAGAAACCATTAATTCTGGCCCTGCTGGAATAACATCTGTAGCAGTGGAACCATCAGCTTTAGTAATCACAATAGATGTGCTTTTCTTACCTACTGTGATTTGTGAAATCGTACCTGCAGCTGAAGCATTGTAAACAGTATTATTACTCTTTTCACCTGTAGGGTAAATTTGGCCACGCCCACGGTTACCCCCTAAATAAATAGGATATTTTAAGAAATATACATCTTTATTTGTTGCAGGATCAGGAGAAAGAATAGGAAAAGTCATCTCGCTATATGTCTTTCCAGGAATGGGTCCAACTACAATAATATTCGTTTGCGTTTCACTATATGGTTGAAAGTAAAGGTTATTTACCTTGCCTTTTAACTCATCAGAAATTCTTTCAGGAGGAGCAATTTGAAAGCCATCGGGAAGGATAAGTACAGCACCTACATTAAGAGGTCCTTTTTTTCCATTTCCTAAAACTTGTTTTACTTGCTTATCATAAGGAATTTCAACTACAGCTTCAAAAACGGTATCTGGTAAAACAGCTTGTGGTACTTCAATATCTACTGGCTTTTGTGCTAGATGACAATTTGCACAAACAATTCTTCCTGTAGCTTCTCTAGGGTTTTCATAACCTTGTTGAGCATAAATAGGATAAGCTTCAGATGGTGAAACAAAGCCTAGAAAAAGAAGTACACTGGCGAAAATCACTGGTATTTGAAAGCGAACTGAAGAAGGGTTTTGCATCGTTTTTTAATCCTCTAAAAGTTTATTCTTATTATAAACACCTCTATAAAAAAGAATCCATTTTCTTTTTTTTTATTTGGCTTGCCGGCTTGTCTGCATCCTTGCATCTCAGAGGCTTCTTTTCTATGAATTCAGTCCTTCAATCGAAACTTGTAAAAATGAAGCAAGTTGAGCCGCTTTCTTCTCGATTTCCCCAACTGTCATAGGTTGCCCTATTCGAGTTAAAGGGATCTCTGGTCGTCCTTTTACACGAACATAGAGCGCTCGTTTTGGGTTAATTCCTTCTTTTAATTCTACACGAATAGCTTCAATATCTTTAAGAAAATAGGTTAATTGAACACGGCGGTTTTTTCCTGGGAAACCCCAACGAAAAATACACATGGTTCCATTTTTTTTATTAAATTCATTATAGCCTTCACCGATACTCCAAAAAATAATAAGCCATAAATAAAGACTTAATAAGAATGCTAAGATGCCATAAAAACACATGACTAACCCTTGAGGAAAGAAAATAATTTCTTTTGCATCAAGGAAAGGTAAGAGATTAAAACCTAAGTAACTCGATAAACCTACAGTGAAAAAACAAATTGCGCCAAAGAATAAAATGGTTGCCCACCAATAATTACTTAGCCTTCTTGAACCAACAATTTGCTCACGAAAAATAGCATTTTCAGATGAATTTACAGAATTGACCATGGGTGAGTCTTTTTCTTTTATTAATTTTTTTTCTTTACTTCGTATTCGATGATTGCAGTTCTGAGTTGCTTACAGTTACGAAGATGCAACAAAATTGTACAACTCAGCGTTTGCATCATCGAATCATTTCAATTATGCTTTAATTTCTAAAACAACACCAGCACCTACAGTACGACCACCTTCACGAATAGCAAAACGCATACCGTTTTCGATTGCAATCGGTTGGATTAATTCAACTTCCATTTTCACACGGTCACCAGGCATTACCATTTGTGTTGGAGAATCATCATCTGCACGGAAAGATTCAATTTTTCCAGTAACATCTGTTGTACGTACATAAAATTGGGGTCTATATCCTTCAAAGAATGGTGTATGACGTCCACCTTCTTCTTTTGTTAAAATATAAACTTGAGAATCAAATTTTGTATGAGGATTAATTGTTCCCGGTTTCGCAATTACCATCCCACGTTCAATTTGTTCTTTTTGAACACCACGTAATAAGATACCTACGTTATCACCAGCCATAGCTTCGTCTAAACTCTTTTGAAACATTTCTAATCCTGTAACGGTTGTCTGCTGAGTATCCATCAGACCTACAAGTTCAACCGTTTCACCTACCTTGACTACACCACGTTCCACTCGACCAGTAGCTACAGTTCCACGACCCGTAATTGAAAAAACATCTTCGACCGCCATTAAGAAGTCTTTCTCTGTTTCTCTTACTGGAGTAGGGATATATTCATCTACAGTGTCCATCAGGGCATAAATCTTATCTACCCATTCATTTTCACCCTTTTTGATTTCAGGGTTAGCTGTTAATGCTTCTAATGCTAGTAGTGCTGATCCTGGAGTCACAGGAATATCATCACCAGGGAATTCATAGTTGCTTAAAGTTTCGCGAACCTCTAATTCAACTAATTCTAGTAATTCCTCATCATCTACTTGATCTTGCTTGTTTAGGAAAACAACAATGTCAGGTACCCCTACTTGTTTCGCCAGTAGAATATGTTCTTTTGTTTGTGGCATTGGGCCATCAGCGCCTGATACTACAAGAATGGCACCATCCATTTGCGCAGCACCGGTAATCATGTTTTTTACATAATCTGCGTGACCTGGGCAATCTACATGGGCATAGTGACGAGCTGATGTTTCATATTCAACGTGTGCAGTATTGATAGTAATACCACGGGCTCGCTCTTCAGGAGCTGAGTCAATATCTGCATAACCTTTAGCAGAACCACCACTAGCAGCGGCTAAAGCCATAGTAATGGCTGCTGTTAATGTTGTTTTCCCATGATCAACGTGACCAATTGTACCAATATTTACATGTGGCTTCGTACGTTCGAACTTTTCGCGTGCCATAAAAATCCTTTTTTAGTTATTTCTGTTCGATTTTGGTTTATTGCAGTAAAGAAGATGCAATTAGGGGAAGAACTGATTAGATATTAGAAACGAAAATGTGCAAATGCTTTATTCGCTTCAGCCATTCTATGGGTTTCTTCTCTTTTACGGGTTGCGTTCCCTGTTTGGTTTGATGCATCAATAATTTCATTCGCTAACTTGGAAACCATTTCACGACCTGGTCTATTTCTTGCTGCATCGACTAACCACCGAAGGCCTAAAGTTGTACCCCGTTCAGTATTGACTTCAAGTGGAACCTGGAAAGTAGAACCGCCTACGCGTCTTGATTTGACTTCAACTAAAGGAGTGACTTGAAGAACTGCTTGCCGTAAAACTTCTAATGGATCTTTTTGGGTTGATTCACCGACTTTTTCCATGGCTTGGTATAATATTTTTTGGGCTACACTTTTCTTCCCACTTTTTAAAAGTCGGTTTGAGAGCATGCTTACTAAGCGGCTATGGTAAACAGGATCTGGGGTAATCGGACGTTTTTTTGGTGTATTTCTACGTGACATTTCGTTTTTATTTGTATTGTATTTTGAAGAGGCTTGATGATGCAATTGCATCAATATAAAATAAATTTTATATTCAATCAACTCTTAGGTTTCTTTACACCATATTTAGAACGACTTTGGGTACGGTTTTTTACTCCGGCAGTATCTAAAGAACCACGAACAATATGATAGCGTACACCCGGTAAATCTTTTACTCGACCACCACGTACTAAAACAACTGAATGTTCTTGTAAATTATGCCCAATACCAGGTATATAGGCAGTCACTTCAAAACCTGAGGTTAATCGTACACGTGCAACTTTTCGAAGAGCTGAATTAGGCTTCTTAGGTGTTGTTGTATAAACACGTGTACAAACGCCACGACGTTGTGGGCACGAAACCAGGGCTGGAGATTTTGTCTTCTTTTCTATTTTTTTTCGTTGAGAACGAATTAATTGTTGAATTGTAGGCATAGTAATTTTTTATAATTTTCTGCATCAGGACCTTTCCATAAAAGGATATTTCCTTTGCTTTTTTTGAATCAACTGCACTGCACAAATAATTAAGCTTTTTGTGAAATGGCTAAATCAACAATTTTTTTGAATGAATCTGGATCTAAAATAGCTAATTGTGCAAGTACCTTACGGTTTAAATCAATTTTCGCTATCTTTAGCCCGTAAATAAGTTGACTATAATTAAGTCCGTAAGTTCGTGAAGAAGCATTAATTCGTCGAATCCATAATTGGCGGAAATTAATCTTTCGTTTTCTTCTATCAATATAACTATAACGTAAAGCTTTCATAGCTTGCTGATTCGCTGTACGGAATAGTGTAGAATGTGAACCACGATAACCTTTATTCAATTTTAAAATTCGCCGACGTCGATTCTTTGCGACAGCACCACGTTTTACTCGTGTCATTTGACTAGTCTCCTTGTGTTCGGTAAACTTGGGTGATCTCTGTTTTTCGTTATGAATATAAAATAGATTTTATATTGAAAACCAGAAAGAGAGTACAACTTTTCTTTTTAGTTTTGTTGTTTTCACCTTCCTTTTATCTTACTAAATCTCTTTCCTCACGTCTATTGATGAAAAAAATTGACAAGGAGATTCCTCATATGTCATCATCTAGTTAGAAGCCACGATAACTGGGATTGTAGTTCAATTGGTTAGAGCACCGCCCTGTCAAGGCGGAAGTTGCGGGTTCGAATCCCGTCAGTCCCGATTTTTTTTTATGAATACCAAAATCCTTAAGCTACATTTTTGATAAATAGAAAGTACTTTTTATTTATTTTTACTTGAAATAATGCAGTAAAAACGGATAGTTTTTCTTTAGAAGAAAAACTATCCGTTTTTATTACTTAAGACCTAAAGTCCACTTCGTCCCCAGACTACAAGAGAAAGGGAAAAACTAAAACTTACCATGAGAAAAGCCCAACCTGCACTAACAATATCTGGCATAATATATCCCTTCGATTGATTCTTTTGTTCTAATATTAACCGAATTTTCCAGAAGTTGAAGCAATTAAGAATGCTGCGTACGTAAAAATATATCCAACACCGAAATGGGCTAGACCCACTAAACGTGCTTGAACAATTGATAAAGCAACTGGCTTATCTTTCCAACGTACTAAGTTAGCAAGTGGAGTACGCTCGTGTGCCCATGCTAATGTTTCAATAAGCTCTTGCCAGTAACCACGCCAAGAAATTAGGAACATGAAACCAGTAGCCCAAACTAAATGTCCAAATAAGAACATCCAAGCCCAAACAGATAAACTGTTCATACCAAATGGGTTGTAACCGTTGATTAGCTGAGATGAGTTTAGCCATAAATAATCACGTAGCCATCCCATTAGATAAGTAGATGACTCATCAAATTGGCTAACATTTCCTTGCCAAAGAGTAATATGCTTCCAATGCCAGTAGAAGGTAGTCCAACCGATAGTGTTTAGCATCCAGAAAACAGCAAGATAAAAAGCATCCCAAGCAGAAATATCACAAGTACCGCCACGACCTGGACCATCACAAGGGAAACTATAACCAAAATCTTTCTTATCTGGCATTAGTTTTGAACCACGAGCATCTAGAGCACCTTTCACTAGAATAAGTGTAGTTGTATGAAGACCTAAAGCAATTGCATGATGGACTAAGAAATCACCAGGGCCAATAGTAAGGAATAGCGAGTTCGTATTACTATTAATTGCATCAAGCCAACCTGGTAGCCAAATTGACTGACTAGCAGCAAGTGCTGCACTATCTGATGAAGAGAGTAAAACGTCAAATCCGTATAGAGATTTACCCTGTGCTGCTTGAACCCATTGAGCAAAAACAGGTTCAATTAGAATCTGTTTTTCTGGTGTTCCAAATGCTTGCATTACATCATTATGTACATATAAACCTAAAGTGTGAAAACCTAAGAATAATGTAACCCAACTTAAATGCGAAATGATAGCTTCTTTATGTTCTAGCATACGTGCAAGAACATTCCCTTCATTTTGCTCTGGATCATAATCACGGATAAAAAAGATTGCACCGTGTGCAAAAGCACCTGTCATGATGAAACCAGCAATATACTGGTGATGCGTATAAAGGGCAGCCATTGTTGTAAAATCTTGTGCCATGAAAGCATAAGGTGGAAGTGAATACATATGCTGGGCTACCATTGAAGTAATAGTACCCACCGATGCAAGAGCAAGACCAAGTTGAAAATGGAGTGAATTATTCACTGTATCATAAAGCCCTTTATGACCAGCACCTAAGCGACCAGAAGGGGCAGTATGAGCATCTAGGATCTCTTTCATACTATGTCCAATCCCGAAATTAGTACGGTACATATGACCTGCAACAATGAAAACAACAGCAATAGCTAAATGGTGATGAGCCATATCTGTTAGCCATAAACTCTGCGTTTGTGGGTGGAAACCACCAAGAAAAGTCAGAATAGCTGTACCAGCACCTTCGGATGTACCGAATAGATGTCCAGCTGTATCAGGGCTTTGAGCATAAACTGCCCAGTTACCGCTGAAAAATGGAGCTAACCCAGCAGGATGAGGAAGTGTACTAAGGAAGTTATCCCAACGAACATGCTGACCACGTGATTCTGGAATAGCAACGTGAACTAAATGACCAGTCCATGCAAGCGAACTTACACCAAATAATCCTGATAAATGGTGGTTAAGTCGTGATTCTGCATTTTTAAACCATGAAAGGCTTGGACGGAAAGCAGGTTGTAAATGAAGCCACCCTGCAAAAAGAGTTAATGCTGATACTAATAGAAGGAATAATGAGCCTTGGTAAAGATCTACATTTGTTCGCATTCCAATAGTATACCACCACTGGTAAACACCTGAGTACGCAATGTTTACAGGACCTGATGCCCCACCTCGAGTAAAGGCTTCTACTGCTGGTTGACCAAAATGTGGATCCCAAATTGCGTGCGCAATAGGACGAATATGTAAAGGATCCTTTACCCATGACTCGAAATTTCCTTGCCAGGCAACGTGGAAAAGATTTCCTGAAGTCCATAGAAAAATAATCGCTAATTGACCAAAGTGGGAAGCAAAAATCTTTTGGTAAAGATTTTCTTCTGTCATTCCGTCATGAGTTTCAAAGTCGTGTGCAGTCGCGATGCCAAACCAAATACGACGAGTCGTAGGATCTTGGGCTAAACCCTGGCTAAACTTTGGAAATTTTGTTGCCATAGTTTTTTCATCTCCTTGAATTTTCGTTTAATACTTTTAATTTCTACTTTCTATTTTTTTTATCTAAGATACAGTGATTCAACTCTTATAGCAATAGCAAAACAGGAGAAGTTTTTTTAACCAACTGCAATAATTCGAGCTAAGAAGAATGACCATGTGGTAGCAATACCACCAAGTAGATAGTGAGTTAAACCAACAGCACGACCTTGTGTAATACTAAGTGCTCGTGGTTGGATTCCTGGAGCAACTTTCAGTTTATTATGAGCCCAAACAATTGACTCAATCAGTTCTTGCCAGTAACCACGGCCACTGAAAAGGAACATTAAACTAAAAGCCCAAATAAAGTGAGCACCAAGGAAAATTAAACCATATGCTGATAAAGCTGAACCATATGATTGAATAACTTGTGAAGCTTGCGCCCATAAGAAATCACGTAACCAACCGTTTACTGTATTAGCACTTAAGCCAAAGTTTCCACCAGTAATGTGTGAAACGCCTTTAGCTGTAAGATTACCCCAAACATCAGATTGCATTTTCCAACTGAAGTGGAAAATAACAATAGAAATGGAATTGTACATCCAAAACAAGCCTAAAAAAACGTGATCCCAAGCAGAAACTTGACATGTACCACCTCGACCCGGTCCGTCACAAGGGAATCGGAAACCTAAATTCGCCTTATCAGGGATTAATCGAGAACTACGTGCAAATAGAACACCTTTAAGAAGGATTAAAACTGTAACGTGAATTGTAAAAGCATGGATGTGGTGAACCATGAAATCTGCTGTACCTAATGAAATAGGCATCATTGCAATTTTACCACCGACAGCAACAATATCGCCACCCCAAGTAGGGCTCGTACTTGATAAAGCATTAGGAGCAGTAAGGTTAGGTGCTAAATAATGAGTTTTTTGAACCCATTGAGCAAATACAGGCTGAAGCTGAATCGCAGTATCTGAGAACATATCTTGAGGTCGGCCTAAAGCTGACATCGTATCGTTATGGATGTATAGACCAAAACTATGGAACCCTAAGAAAATACAAATCCAGTTTAGATGAGAAATCATTGCATCACGGTGACGGATAACTCGATCTAATAAATTATTATAGTTATTCGTAGGATCATAATCACGAACCATGAAAATAGCAGCATGAGCTGCTGCACCCGTAACACAGAAACCTCCAATCCACATATGATGTGTAAATAGAGAAAGCATCGTACCGTAATCTGTTGCAAGATATGGGTAAGGTGGCATCGCATACATATGGTGCGCTACAAGAATTGAAACAGAACCCAGCATTGCTAAGTTAATCGCTAATTGAGCATGCCAAGAAGTTGTTAAAATTTCATATAATCCTTTATGGCCTTCACCAGTAAATGGACCTTTATGAGCTTCTAAGATTTCTTTCATACTGTGACCAATTCCCCAGTTTGTACGGTACATATGACCAGCTACAAGGAAAAGAACAGCAAGTGCTAGATGATGGTGAGCTGTATCACTTAACCATAAACCACCAGTTACCGGGTTTAAACCACCGCGGAAAGTTAAAATATCTGTATACTCAGCCCAGTTTAAAGTGAAAAAAGGTGTAAGACCTTTAGCAAAACTAGGGTATAACTGAGCCATAAGTTCACGGTTAAGTAAGAACTCATGAGGTAAAGGGATTTCTTTTGGATCAACTCCAGCATCTAACAGTTTGTTTACTGGTAAAGCAATATGAATTTGGTGGCCTGACCATGATAAGCAACCTAAGCCTAATAGACCCGCTAAGTGGTGGTTAAGCATAGACTCTACATTTTGGAACCACTCTAATTTAGGAGCTGCTTTATGGTAATGGAACCAACCAGCAAAAAACATAAGGCCTGCCATAATTAGGCCGCCAATTGCTGTACTGTATAGTTGAAGTTCGCTTGTAATCCCACTTGCACGCCAAATTTGGAAGAAACCAGAAGTGATTTGTACACCTTGGAACCCGCCTCCAACGTCGCCATTTAAAATCTCTTGGCCAACAATGGGCCAAACCACTTGAGCACTTGGCTTGATATGAGTTGGATCACTTAGCCATGCTTCATAGTTTGAAAAACGTGCACCGTGGAAATACATTCCACTAATCCAAAGAAAAATAACCGCTAATTGGCCAAAATGGGCACTAAATACTTTGCGTGAAATTTCTTCAAGATCTGTTGTATGACTATCGAAATCATGAGCATCTGCATGCAGATCCCAAATCCAAGTTGTAGTTGCAGGACCTTTTGCAAGGGTGCGTGAGAAATGGCCAGGTTTTGCCCATTTCTCAAATGATGTTGCAACGGGGTTTCGATCAACAACAATCTTTACCTTTTTTGCTTCTCGTTCCGGTGGGCTAATGGTCATTGAGAATCTCCTCTCTTCAGACGAGACACACGAAAGGCTTTTCTTTTTCACTAATGAATTAGTGATATTTTATCTGTTAGAATCTACTTGTTAACTTAGAAAAGAAAAAAGGTTCTTTAAAAAAATCTTTGATTTGAACGAATGAAAATAAACAGGCACAACAAAGGCTAGCTTTCATAGTCTTATTATTGCATAAAAAAAAGTGCGTTATGGACAAGTAACCAGAAATACGAGAAGGCCAAAAAGAAAATGATAGTTTATACAAAACCCATCAATATAAAATTAATTTTATATTGAACGAGAGTCAAAATCATAGTTAATGCAATAATGCAATAATGCAATAACCGGAAAATAGAGCTACGGCTAAGTTTAGCACGAATGGTTCATTTTTCAATCATTTCTTAGAATACCTAACCCACTTTATTCAATGCGGGAATTTGTTCTACCAGACTCAAAAACGTTTCACTATTGTTTTAAAATTAATTAGTAAGGTGAAACAAGTAGGGGATCAATTTTATAATAATAATATAATAAAGAAAAGGAAAGTCTTTTTTATTATAAATTGACTTATTCATTTTTATCTTACAATTTTGGAGATTAACGCTATGACTATAGCGATTGGAAAAACAGAAGAAAAACGCGGTTGGTTTGATGATGTAGATGATTGGCTAAAACGTGACCGATTCGTTTTTGTTGGCTGGTCTGGTCTTTTACTTTTCCCTTGTGCGTTTTTATCACTAGGTGGTTGGTTAACTGGAATTACTTTTGTTACTTCATGGTATACCCATGGTTTAGCAAGTTCTTTCTTAGAAGGATGTAACGTACTGACTGCTGCGGTTTCGACCCCTGCAAACAGTATGGCTCACTCACTTCTTCTTTTATGGGGTCCTGAAGCTCAAGGTGGTTTAACACGTTGGTTCCAGCTTGGTGGACTTTGGACATTTGTAGCACTTCATGGTGCTTTTGCTCTGATTGGCTTCATGCTACGTCAGTTTGAAATTGCTCGTGCAGTACAAATCCGTCCTTACAACGCAATTGCGTTCTCAGCTCCAATAGCTGTTTTCGTATCAGTATTCTTAATTTACCCTCTTGGTCAATCAGGTTGGTTCTTTGCTCCAAGTTTTGGTGTAGCGGGTATTTTCCGTTTCATTCTTTTCTTCCAAGGATTCCATAACTGGACTTTAAACCCATTCCATATGATGGGTGTAGCGGGTGTTCTAGGTGCAGCTTTACTTTGTGCCATTCATGGTGCAACAGTAGAAAACACTCTTTTCGAAGATGGTGACGGTTCTAACACTTTCCGTGCTTTTAATCCGACACAGGCTGAAGAAACTTACTCGATGGTTACTGCAAACCGTTTCTGGTCACAGATTTTTGGTGTTGCTTTCTCGAACAAACGTTGGTTACATTTCTTCATGTTATTTGTACCAGTTACTGGTCTTTGGATGAGTGCAATTGGTGTAGTAGGTCTTGCTTTAAACCTACGTGCTTACGATTTCGTTTCACAAGAAATCCGCGCAGCGGAAGATCCTGAGTTCGAAACATTTTACACAAAAAATATTCTTCTAAACGAAGGTATTCGAGCTTGGATGGC
>TARA_B110000261_G_scaffold92716_1_pt1 | contig 37043 bp, 69 predicted proteins | sample TARA_B110000261 | Tara Oceans TARA_B110000261 (sample SAMEA4397705) | marine metagenome | biome: Polar Biome; feature: [DCM] deep chlorophyll maximum layer (ENVO:01000326); material: water (ENVO:00002006), including particulate matter (ENVO:01000060) such as... | depth 20 m | reverse complement strand
AGAATACCATCGGGAACTTATAATGTTACATTAAGAACAGAGGGTGGTTTTAATAATAGATATACAGAGAAGTTTGGTGCTGATTTTAATAAAGGTATGCTATGGGTTAGAGATGTTCCTAACTTTGAATATATACTTATACATATCGGAAATACGGATTTAGATTCTGCGGGTTGTTTATTGGTTGGAGATAGCCAAACACAAAATATTACTAAAAATGGCTTTATAGGTTCTTCAACAGATGCCTACAAAAGAATCTATCCTCAAATTGCAGATGTGCTTGTAAATGGCGGGGAAGTTTGCATAACTTATGTAGATTACGATTAAAGTTATTGCATATAACAAAATTTTATAACTCATTTGTTGTAATTATTGATTGCATATAATTATTATTCCTAAAAATAATTTTTGATATTTGCTATATTTTTTTAATTTAATATAGATATGAAAAACAAGAATTTACTTTGGCTAGGTGCAATAGGATTAGGTCTATATTACCTTTTATCTAAAGAGAAAAAAACAAATTCTGCTAATACTATCACTATTGATAGTAGATTTTCATTCACACCCCAAGACTTACGAACAACTGACAGACCAATTTTTCTAACAGAGGATGTTGGTATGTTTAAACGAATGAGTGCAACTATAACATATCAAATGCCTAGTAATAATCCCAACCCATCATTATTTGAACAAAAAACAAGTGGTAAATGGATAGTTGTGGGAGATTTGCCCGAATTAGAAACTAGACTTGCTTGTTCAAACGAAGCATTTGAAAATAGTCTTAACGCAAGTGGGGGCAGAGTTGATTGTGTGAATGTAGCAACAACAAAAGATGTTGTCGATTACATATTTAATGATACAAAATTAAATTGGAACGCAAGTTTTGGTAAAAAAATAACTGTTTTAAGAGATGGTATGCCAACTCCAACAAATGATGCAATAGTAGTTAGATAAATTTATATGAAAACAAAAAAAATATTAATAGTTACTATGCTTGGACTTGGTTTAGCGTATTTTTTATATAAGAAATTTAATAAGTCTATAAAACTTGAAGAAGAATTAACAGACTTATCTACATTAAAACAAAAAAAGTTAAAGCTAACTTTAGATGAGAAAATAGAATTATTTAAAAAAGCAAATACTTTTGCGGGAATAGACTTTTTTGGAGATGAACAAGCTAGGGCAAAAAATGTAATTTTGTTAGAATCTTTAAGAGCAATTAGATTGAGTGCAAGAAAAATTATCGTTCAAAAAGGATTAGAACAAGAGTTTGCAGATTATGTAAAAGCAAATCCCGAACAGAGAGAAGGCTTACCCGTTCCAATGGATGAAGGAACAATAGGTAACATAGAAATAGGTAGAGGTGGATTATAATACATCACTAAGAAAATTAAGTTAAATTTTAAATACAAGTGTTATGAAAAAGATGAGTTTAGTACAGTACGCATTAGGATTAGTAGGATTAGCAGTATCAGTCTACGTTGTAGGATATGCTTTTAAGAAAGGTTCAAAAGCGGGTACAACAGAGGAATAGTATGTTTAAATACGTTGCTTTGGGTTTAGGTTTAGGTGTTGCTTTTGTTTTATTCATTAGTGCAAAAAAAAGACCTACACTAGCAAGAGATGGTAAAGGGATAGCCCGATTCTTAATGGGATTAGGCTATTCTAAAGCCAATGCTTCGGGTATTGCGGGTAATTTATATACTGAATCAAAGTATGACCCACAAGCCCTTGGGGATAACGGAACATCATTTGGACTTGCTCAATGGCATAAAAGTAGATGGGATGCCTTGAAATCTTGGTGCAATGAAAGAAATTTAGACATCAATTCATTTGAGGTACAACTTAGATTTATTGATTGGGAATTAAACAATACTGAAACAAGAGCAAAAAGAGAATTGTTGTCAAAAACAACCCCTAGTGAATCAGCATTTGCTTTTGCTAAATATTATGAAAGACCCCAAGTTATCGTAAACGAGAGAATGGAAAAAGCAGAGGAAATTTACAATAGCTTATAAAACAATAAAACAGAATGAACGACAATGAATCTAAATATAAAATATCATTTTGGTCTTTTGTTGGTTTGTTCGCAACATTTTTATACCTAATATTAAATAAATATATATGATAAGTAATACAAATAATTGGAGTGGTTCTGTACAAAGAAAAGCACCATTGAGTACAGATGATTGGAGTGGATTTTTAAGTGAAGAAGATGAAATTAGATTGAGTTCTCAAACATCTTCTCAAACAACTTGTAATTGTTTAATGCCACCTTGCAACTGCGATGGTTCTGATGTGTCTTTAGGGCTTGACCCAATAGATACTGATGTTCAAACAGAAGTAGCAGACCCGCTTCCAAATATGCAAATGCCTATGTCAGATAAGAAAAATTTAAGTTGGCTAACTTTAGTTGGTCTTGGTGTGCTAGGATATTTTGTATATAAGAAATTAAAAAAATAAGATATGTCAAAACTAGACGAATTAAAAAAAGAACTACAAGGGCTTGTAGATAAAGGCAAAATAACCGCAAAAGAATATCAAGATAAAATTGATGAAGCCATCTATGGAGATGGAGGTTATGAAAATAAAGATGATGGTATGAAAAAAAAACATATTATCTTAGCACTAGGGGGACTTGCAATAGGGTTTTTAATTGGAAAAACAGTAAAATAAACATATTATGAATACAAAAACTACATTTTGGACTTTAGGAGGTGTCGCTACTATCGTAGGGGTTTACTTTATTTACAAAACACTAACAAAACCAACTGATTTTATTGGAACAAATCGTAAAGATGGAGGTGGAGATACTACAACTACAACTACAACTACAACAAAAACGGGATTTCCTTTAAAAAGAGGTAGTGAAGGAGAAAAAGTAAAGACACTACAAAAGTTTTTGATTGACGGTGGTTACGGCTACCTATTAGGAACTTTTGGGGTTTTCAACGATGGAGTAGATGGGGTTTTTGGCAGTAAAACTGAACAAGCGTTAAAAGAAAATCAAAAGCCATTTCCAACATTTAAGTCAATGCACCCAAACGAGGTTGAAGGGCAAGTATCAGAAGAATTTTTTAACAATTACCTAAAAGGGAAATATTAGGTTGTCTAAAAACAGAAACATACTATGAATACAAAAACTATATTTTGGAGTTTAGGAGGTATCGCTACTATCGTAGGGGGTTACTTTATTTACAAAAGAGTAATACAACCAACTGAATATATTGGGGATAAATCTAAAGATGGAATAAGTGAGATTATCATTAGCGATGGAGGTTCTACAACTACAACTACAAATACCACTACAACCACAACAACTTCTACTATGGGATTACCATTAAAAAGGGGTAGTAAAGGAGAAAAAGTAAAACAACTACAAAGGTTTTTAATCTATAATGGTTACGACCTTGGAACTTTTGGAATTTTAAAAGATGGAGTAGATGGAGATTTCGGTAGTAAAACTGAACAAGCGGTTTCTGATAATCAAAAGCCATTTGCAACATTCAAATCTATGTACCCAAGTGCGGTATTAGGTCAAGTTTCAGCAGATTTCTTTAATACTAACATAAAAGGGCAATTCTAGTTGTCTAAAAACAGAAACATAATATTCTTTGGTATTGGGGCAGTTCTAGGAGGAACTGCCTTGATTCTTGTATTGCGTAAGATTTTAGTTAAGTATAGAGCAGTTTCTATCGCTAAAAGCGAATGGCAAGGTTGGGGAGAACCTACTATTGATATTAATGGAAATCAAATTATAGATGGGGGTTTTGAATCCGATGAAGGTTTCTCTGAAAGAGTTGGTAGATATTGGAAAGAAGGTACGGGTCAAAATCTCGTTGGTTCTGACCGAGAAGTGCCTTGGTCTGCTACGTTTATTTCTTGGATTATGAAAAAAGCGGGTGCGGGAAGTAAATTTGTTTATAATCCATCTCACTCTAAATATATAACTGATAGTATTGCTAATCGAAAAAGTGGTAATTCTAAAGAACCATTTGTCGGTTATAGAATAAATGAGATTGCACCTAAAGTTGGAGATTTAGTTTGCTATGCAAGACAAGATGGAGTTGGTTATGATACAACGGGTTCTTATAAAAGTCATTGCGATATAGTTGTATCTACTAAAGGAAATCAAATTGAAGTTATTGGAGGTAATGTTAATCAAGCGGTAACTAAAAAGATTTTAAAAACTGATTCTAAAGGTTTGCTTGTGGACACTAATCGTGATTGGTTTACGGTTATCAAAAACAATATATAAAAGGAAACCCCTCTATGGGAGAAGGGTTTTACAGATATACAAGTTGTAATCAAATAACATCCAACCTTATTTTTATCTAATTTGTCTACTGACACTTCAAAGTTAGGAATAATTTATTATCTTTGAAACATAAAACTTACTTATTGTGGCGAAAAAAACAAATAATTTTAGGAAGTTTGGGAAACTTGCATCTCTTGTAAAAAAGATTGCAGACAAAAACCCCGAATTAAAACAACAGATTTTAGATGAATCTGAAAGCAATTCAAAAAACAGTTGGAACAAAATTCAAAAATGGACTTCTAAAAATCTATTTCCAACATTTAAAGAACTACCTCTAAAAGATTTTACATTAAAAAATGTAGAAAACGCAATCAACGATGATGTAGCTACTAAAAAGAAATCAAAATGTCATAATGTGTTTGCAATACCCGATTCTGATTTAGGTATTATAGACCCATTTGATTTGGAAGAAACAATTAGAAGTTTTCCACCAAATACACAAGTTCAAGTAGGGCTTTCAAATGGAGATAATTTGGTTAATACGGGTATTGTAAAAGTAAAAGATATGCCAAATGTAGGAAATGGAGAACTTACTGCGGGTATAAGGGTGCTTTATGATTTTGGTCTTGGTAACATTACTTTTTTTAGAATAAGAAAAAAAGGTAAAAAGCAAGGAGATAAATCAAATTGTTCTTACTTTATAAAAGCGGTATTTGTTGGAGATGAAGGTGCAAATGAAACCATTGATGAATTTTTGACAGATGATGAAAAAGAGAGAAGGGTTGTTAAAGGAGTTAACTTAAAAGACCTTACAGACAATCAGAAAAAAAATAGAAAACAATTAAAAGACTTAATCAAAAAAGAAAATTCTGCAAAAAAGTCAAAGTCTAAAAAAAGAGAGTTTTTAACTCCCGATAAAGTTGTTGGTAAAAAAGAAGATAAAATAATTCAAGCAAAGATAAAAAAAGCTAAAGACCCAAGAGCATTGGCTGATGCTTTACAAACTTTGAGGGAAGATTTCAAGGATGGTGTTTTCACTAAAAAAGAATATAAAGAAGAAAGAGCAAAACTTTTAGATAAATTTGAAAAAGGTGGTATAATATGAGCGAAGCATTAACAAGGAAATATATAAAATCGGGAAGTGTAGACAATTACATAAAGGATTTAGTTTCAAATAAATTAAGTTTCTCTGTTAGGAGGGCTTCTGAATGTACTGAAATTCTTATGGATGATAAGCATATAGTTTTTGCATCTCAAACCAATTTTCCAAAGAAAAAGATATACTTGTTCAATAACGTAAAACAACAAGTTACAAAATGGCTTAATAGTAATGTAGTTTATTTACCCGAAGAACTTAATTCTATTAGGTATAACTATGATTATGATACTGACGAGGGTACTATGTGTGGAACTGACTTAAACCACGCTTATTGGCGAATAGCTTACCTCTACGGGATGATTAACGAAAAAACATACATTAGTGGGCTAGATACCGAATGTAAAGCACTACGACTTGCAACACTATCTGTTTTAGGGCGAGAAAAGAAATTTGATAGCTACGAAAAAGGAGAAAAGAAAGAATCCTATGTTTATCAGCAAGAGAATGTAGATTTAAAAAACGTATTTAAGTTTATTAGACTTACTTGCTTTACTTTTATGAAAGAAGCATCGGAATTAGTGGGAGATGATTTTTTCGCTTGGAAAACAGACTGTATTTATTATCGGGAGAATTTAAAAAATATAAAGTTAGTTCAAGACTATTTCGACAAGTACAATTTAACATACAAGCAATTAGGTTATTGAATCGCCACTCAATAGCTTAATCTAAAGGGGGGTATTAATTTATCCCCTTTTTTATGTTTTATTATTTTGTAAAATAATTATTATTCTCTATATTTGCTTTCGTAATCAAATGCAATCAATTTATGGATGATTTAAAATTAATCCCATTCTCTGAAAAAGAGATGGAACACGACTACTCTACCCAAACATTTAACGAGAGGGGTATTGACTTCACACTAATACGTTTAAGTAATCAACAGAAACCTCAAAGCGGAAACCTATATAAGTTCGGTTTAGTTGATGACGAATATCACTTTTATTGGTTCTTTTATAACAAAGCTATTGTAAAGGGTAGACTAAAAGCACTAGAGACATTTAAAGCACTTCTACTATATTGTGAGCAGAAAGATATTGGAAAGCCATTTGCATATAAAGTTATAAAATAAAAAGAGGGAATAAGCTATCAACCAAATTCCCCCTTTCCGTTTACAAGAAACTTTACGCAAGACACAAATAAAGCGTACATATCAAATATACTAAATTATGAATCCTATTTTATTAGATTTTGAAAAATTATTTGCAACAATAAAAAACCCTAAAAACAACTTTTCTCACTTACAAGCAATTCGTAAAATGATTGAATTATTTGAAAGAAAACACAAAGATGATTTTGAGATTTCAACAAGTCTTTTAGTTAAATTTATAAATATTCAATATAAAGTGCTAGAACTTAAATTACACCAATTTGAGCAACATTAAAAGATATAAGTATTACTTCTATCAGTTAGAAAAACCTTTGATTATGGAAGCGGAGAGCAGACAAGTTGCAGATGGTATGCTCATTTCTTTAAATCAAAACGTAGGTGGTGTAATGGATATAAAAGACCTATATGATTTAAGAGTTGAAAGTTTAATTATAGGTACATCATTTAAAATAAAGAATAAAAAAAATCACATTTGGGTTGGTATTAATCACACTAAAGATGGTTGGATAGAAGAAGCTGAATATCTAAAGATTGTAAATAACGACAAAAAGCAATAAAATGAAAAACAAAAAAATAAGTCAATCGTTCTTAAAAAATTACAATGACTATAAAGGAAAAAAATTATGCGGGTTAAAGTTCAAGGCACAACATTTTGACAACTTAGAGTTTCCAACTACACTCCCTATGGATTTGGGTAATTACTTTGAGTATGTTGCTACGGGTTGCTTACCTCGTAACGGTGTAAAGCCCGAACCTAAAATATCCTATGTAGGAACAAAGCGAGAAGCTATGTCTACACCCTATGTGAGAGCAAATGAATCAGCAGAATTATTTAAAAAAATAAAAGAAGCATATAAGATTGAAATTGTTGATGTTGGTTTAAAGCTAGAATCAAAAAACAAAAATGGTATTTTAGATATTTGGGCTGAGATGGATGGCAGACCTTGTATTATAGATTTAAAATATAGCGGTCTTATTGATGATAAATGGGCAGAAACGGGTTGGGATGTAGAAAGTCTACACTACAAAGAAAGATTGCTAGTCCAAGCTATTCAGTATAAGATGTTAGTAAAAGAAAACTACGGTCTTAACTATGATGAGTTCGACTTTTTATTTATGGTTTTTTCGTCTAAAGAAGTACATAACGTAAAGTTTATTAGAATAAACATAGACGAAGATGCTTATAGAGTTCACGAGAACCACATATCTAGCATTTTTAAGCAGATTAACGCTATGAATATAGAAAAAGACTTTATACCATACCCAAGCATAAATAGTTGCTCTAAATGTCCTTTGTATAGCACTTGCGAATACAAGTCTGATATTCCACTTATAGAAGATGTTTATTATGGTGGATAAATATTCAATAATCAATCAACTCTATATATTTCAGAATGAAATCACATACTATAATAACTATATAAGTGTATTAAGAGATTTTATTAAAAACGAAGAACCATCAAAAAAATTCAAATATGGTGTTAAGCTACACAAGTATAAATATAATATCTCTCAAGAAATACAAGTTATTAAGTTTCATAAATACAAATTAAAACTAAAAATTGAGTATGAATTTTTTATAAATAATAATTATTGCAAATCAAATAAATCTAAAATTAAATCTATCTATTATGGCACAGACATCACAACAACAATTAATTAGCAATTTTTCAGCTACTATCTCAAAGTATGAGCATAAAAATTTAGCAGAATTGCTAGAGACACATAACATCACTCCATCGCAGTTTAAAAACATTGTTATAAACGAGGTAAAGAAAAGCGAGAAGATGCAACAAGCCTTCTTAAATAACCCCGCATCTCTATTTGCATCTATTTTATTATGTGCAGAACTTGGTTTAAATCCATCAGCAGATGTTGGAGAATTTTATTTTTTACCATTTGGCTCTAAAATTACACCAATATTAGGCTATAAAGGTGTTATAAACTTAATTTTAAGAAGCGGAGAAATTTCAAAACTTTGGAGTGAAATTGTATATCAAGATGATGAGTTTGAATATGAACTTGGTCTTGAACCAAAGTTAGTTCACAAACCAAATCACGAAAGAACAAATAAAAACATAAAGTACGTTTATGCAGTTGCAAAGCTAACAAATGGCGAAACGATGTTTAAAGTAATGTCCAAAAAAGAAATTATGGAGATTGTTGAAATGTCAAAATATCCTAATTCGTTGTATGGTTCAAACAAAGACCCACAAGGTTGGATGTATAAGAAAACAGTTATTAAGCAACTATCTAAAACACTTCCTAAAGACTACTATGGTAAACGTGGAATTAGTGTAGATGATAAAGTAGAAGGTGGTGGTTACTTAAAGCTAGATGATGATAACAATATAATGTTTGTAGAGGGTAAAAAAATAATTCCTAAAAGAAGTAAATCTATTTACTCAAACTTAGATATTGATGTTGAACCATTAGAGATTTCTAATATTGAAGTAATTGAACCCCAAGAAATTGTACCAAAAAAGAAAAAAAGTAAAAAAGAATCACTAACTTTGGACTTTAATAAAGCACAGACTTCTGCAAGTTAGAGTTTTACCACGTTATTTTTTTGTTAAGGAATTAAAAGGTTGCTATTTATAGTGACCTTTTTTTTGTTTTAAATATCTTTTAAAAAATAGTCAAGTTTCCAAAAATATTAATTCTGTCAATAATAAAAATAGTATTTCCAACACGATTAAAAATTCCTAAATTCAAACTATTGAGTGCGTTTAAGACCATTCCAACATCTGTAATATCTCCATTTGTAGTATATGTAAATATTGTTGGATTTGTGACCGTAGATGCTTGTATAGACACACCAACAGTACCTATGAATGTTTCAGCAGTTAAATCATATTCATAAAAAATAGTGGAATTAGCTTGACCATTTGAGGGGTCTTGTGTTCCACCCAACAAAGAGAATTTAGTTGCGTAAAAATTATTGTTCACTACTTGAAGTGATATGTCTTGTTTTATACTAGCCATAATAATTTTTTAGCTATTTAACTTTATGCTCTTTTCTATAATCATTATTTTTTCTTGTATCTTTTCGTTGTACCCTTCAAAAAAACCATAAGTGTCTAAAAAATCTTCACTAAAAAAATTATTCCCACCGTCTAAAAAATCTGATGGCTCTAACTGAACAGTTTGAAAATATAGTTTTACGCTTTGTAGTGGGAGTAAATTTAATACTATTCTAGTCCTACCATTAAATATGATAGGATTTTGTTTTAGGTCTATATTAATAGCGGGTTGAAATTGGTATGTGTCAGCAACATTAACTCGCTTATTTTTAGTTAGCTTTCCGTTTGAATCATATATTTGTACATCAATAGGTTCGTTAATTTGGTCTATTGAATTAGTTTGTAAGTATAATGATTCAGCACGATACACTATTGTTCCTTGCGTTGATTGTATATCTTCATAAGATGTTAAGTCGGCAGCTTTAACTGAAACCCAAGTATTAGCATTAAATTTAAGAGATGGTGCGTAAACTCCCGCCATATTTATTCTTCTTTTGCAATGTCTTTGCCATTACTATTTCTAGCAATCAATTTACCGCTTTTTGGGTCTAAAAACACACTAATTCCATAATCTTTCATAAGTATTTTATTTAACTTATCCAATTCAGATTTAGATTCTTCGTTATTAACTGCACTTCTATATGCCTTTAAAGAAATACTTGCGTTCTCAAATTCTTCGTCTGTAATAACACTATTAGATTCTGTTTTTGGAGGTGCTACTGTATCACTATCTGTTGAAGGTTTACCTAATAAACGCTTAACTTTTTTTGGCTTTAATAAAAATAAAACAACAACCGCAACTCCTAAAATCTTTAATATGTCTTTTGTCTCGTTATCCATTATTTTTTTCTTTTAAATATTATTGCCATTCCTACTAATAATAAAGAACCGCCACCTAAAAAGTAAAATAGTGTTAGTTGCTTACTTTTTCTGCTATCTACAAGTTTTTGATTCTCCAAAATTGCAAATGTTTGATACATAATGTTTAATCTTTCGATTTCACTATTTACATCTTGCATCCTCTCGGTCAGTTCTCTTTGTTGCTTTAAAGTTAGTGTAGCTAATTTCTCTTGTAATTCTCTATTCTTTTTATTAGTAATAGAACTAGAAACAAGACCAATTATTATTTTTGCCCCTTCTACGATTAAATTCGCACCACCGCCACCGCCTTGTGTCGGGGGTGTTCCCGTTGCATTTTTATACATTATATTTCTCATATTTTACTCGTTAAAAATTTGTATTGTAGCATACACTACTGCTAAACCAACTCCCATTATACCAATAAACAAGGCAGTATCTTTTTGTCTTTGTGTTGATTCACTTTGAAGTGCTTTACCATACTCTAAAATTGTATTGGTCATAATCTCAATACGAGATTGCTCTTTCATTGCTTGAATATTGGCATAAACAAGTTTCTCATTACTTGCCAATTCCATTAGCTTCATATTAAGCATTGCCCTTCTTTGCTTCTTTGCTTGAATACCACCTTGTATTGCAGTCGCTATGCTTATTCCAATCATAATTGCAGTAACCACAAAACCACTTTCGCCTTGACTTGCAATAGCTTTATCGGTATCTTCAATAAAACCTTGGTTTTCATCTGTTACGGCTTGTACAGACTTTCTTATTATTTCGGGAAGTGTTGGTTTGCTTGAAACTTCTATCCCGTTTTTTCTTAATATATCAACTACCATTTGAGGTTTTTCCCAAATGAATTTATTTAATATTTGTAGACCTATTGGTATTTTTTCTGTTACTTCCATTTTTTTATTTTAAATAAATATTTTATGCAATACTATCGTAAGTTATAGTCATTGCCAAAGAATTATCTGCGGGAGGATTTGGTGTTCCTTTAGGATTCCAAGGCTCTAAAGTAATGGCATATCCAATAGCAGTTCTAAAATCAATACCTAAAGGGAAAGATTCTGAAATAAAACTCCCACCCGTTGCATAAGGAACTGCTATTTGCATTATTGGTCTGAAAAATTCTTCAACATTATTTGAATCGAAAAAACTGACAAAGATTATGCTTGGTTTCTCAACACCCAAATTTGTAAAAGAAAAACCGTATAAAACCCCGTGACGAGTTTTCAAAACTCCACTATTTCCACCAAACGCTTCCGCACTATTAATTAATGAAAAAACATTTGTACCCGATAATCCTATTGTGGAAGTACTTGTAACATCAACCATTGAATCTACTCCAAAATTTAAAGAAGCAAAAGCTAAAAAAGTAATTGGAGTAAAAGTCAATCCATCTGAATTTTGAATATTGTCTAATGGCTGACTTAATAAAACTTCATTTTGACCAACATTTAGATTATATAGTGTAGCCGTTGGAGGGTCATTGAATAACTCTAATGAATTAAGTGCTATATTTTTAAGTGGCATTAACATTAAGATTGTTTTACCACTTAAAACCCTTAGTGAACTTCCTTCTATTTCAAATACTATCATAACTTTTATTTTTTTATATTTCTTTTAAAGAGTAAAATCTTTTGTAAAACCAATCGTATGAGTTTTTTATTTTGTTGCTTAAATCAACTCCTAAAACCTTATCATAGTCATTAGGAATCATTCTAAATTCTTCTCTTAACTTATGGTCGCCATATATTCCGTGTATAGTGTCATTCTCTTGCGTTACTTGATTTATTTTATCAAAAGTGTGTTCGTAACTCTTAATCTCTAGGTAACTATATATCCTATCCATTTGAACTTGTGGATTAGACATTAAATCTTCATATCTAACAAATAAAATATGTTTATTTAAACCTTGTTGAAAAACATCTTTCAGTCTATCCATAGCTATACCTACGGGTAATCCATCAGCCCAAATATCTATTCTTTTCTCTAATGTAGTGCCAACTAATTTAGATGCTTCTTGTATGTGATTATTTTTGTGAGGGTTTTTTCTAAAGTTTTTCTCCATAGAAGAATATATAGCCCTTACATCTCTAATCATCCAAATAATTTTTGGAGTGCCTTGTATCTTATCAATAAGATTGTAGTTAATACCCCAATCTCTATTTTTATCTAAAATATATGGCTTATCTGTAATTCCTTTAAAATAGCCTTGCATACCAAATTTTGCGAAACTTAAAAAAGCACGTTCCATCTCATTAGGGTCTTGGGCTATAAATGATTGTCCGTGATTATAAGCAGATTTTGAATTTAAAATTAACTCACACAAACCCGATGTTGGTGTGCAGTAAAAGTTTGGATTTTGAGCAATAATATTAGATATTAAAGTTGAACCCGCCCTCGGTAATGATGAATTAAAAAAAATATGCTTATCAATCATATTAGAATTACTTTTTAGTTTCTAACTCTGCAATTAAATCATTAATAAGTTCTTTTACCGTAGAATCTTCTTCTTTAATTATAAAAGTTTCTTGTTTAGTTTTTCCCGCCCAAGCAATTTTAGTAAAATCAAAAAAAGTAATGTTACTAAAGTCGTCTTTATTACCGCCTACATCTTCGGGCTTTTCAGACCAAACTGCATCAATTAAAGGTTCAGCTTTAGTTAATTCAGATGTTTTAACCTTAACATTTAATTCTTTTGATATTATTTGCGTTTCTCCGTAAGCAAATATATGTAATGTGAATTTTTCCATTTTAATTTATTTTTTATTATTATTTATGGTACTATATTAATTACTCCCGCATTGCTCCATAAAGAGCCACTAGGCAAACCTACTGCTGCGGTTGGTATGCTCTTTATAGATAGGTTTTCTACAAACGCACAATCAATCCTATCCGAAGTTATATTGCTACCCAATATATGTGAGTTTTGAAATGTTGATGTCGAATTTTGAGAACCCCCTAAAATAGATGATGAAACGGCACTTGCTACGTTAGTTTCTCCACCACATATTGTTGATTGTAAAGCCGTTGCTTGGTTTTTAGTTCCACCACAAACTGCCGAAAATTGTCCACTTGCTACGTTTTCTTTACCACCACCTACAGTACCATCAGCACCACTCGATATATTAGTACTTCCACCACCAACTGTACAATCTGTATTACTCGCACTATTTTCAAATCCTCCACCAACTACTGAATAAACACCACTTGCGGTGTTATACCCACCACCACTTACTGTTGCAAATCCTCCACTACCACCGTTACCATATCCACCACTTACTGTCGAATTACTTGCACTTGATGTGTTATACCCACCACCACTTACTGTCGAATTACCTCCCTTTGCAGTGTTGGTTTGCCCACCACCTACTGTTGAAGCACTTCCACTTGATGTGTTACCCGAACCACCACTTAGGGTTGAGCTTAGATTACTTGCGGTGTTAGTATTACCACCACCAACTACTGAATAAACACCACTTGCGGTGTTAGTATTACCACCACCTACTGTTGAATCACTTCCACTTGCGATGTTAGTAGTACCACCACTTACTGTTGAATTTTTTCCACTTGCAGTGTGACTTTGCCCACCACTTACTGTAGCATAATTTGTACTTGCGGTGTTACTATTTCCACCACCTACTGTTGTGGAATATTCTCCACTTGCGGTGTTTTCAAATCCACCACTTACTGTTGAGTTGTCGGCACTTGCGGTATTACTATTTCCACCACCTACTGTTGATTTTCCATAAACATACCCACTTGCAGTATTACTAGAACCACCACTTACTGTTGAATTTGGATTACTTGCGATGTTATTACTACCACCACTTACTGTTGAATTTTTATTACTTGCGGTGTTAGTAGTACCACCACCTATTGTTGAGGATAGACCACTCGCATTTTGAATTGTACCACCACTTATGGTAGAGCCAACTGCACTTGCAGTTCCCGAACCAATCCTTTGTGTGCTATTTGCACCCGTTCCTATTTCAAATATTACCGTAAGACCCAAGCCCGAAGCTATATCTTGTATTTGCCCGTTAATATCTTTAACATAAAACTTATTAGTAGTTGATTCCTTAAATACTGCTAACGAGTTTCCGTTATTAGATTCTACGTTATTTGGTGTTGAAACTGTAATTGCCATAATCTTTTTTTTATATAAATATTTTATCCCAAAATTTAAGTAGCAAAGTCCAAACTGTTCCAACTACTAAAGAGCCACCGACAACTTTTGCCTTAAAGTGCTTATCTGATTCTAGGTACTTTCTATGCTCATTAACTTGCTCTACCAATCCCTTTTGACCATATTCTTTATTACCTATAACAGTTTGTTTTAATGCTTTTAAATCATCGTCTATCTCTGTTAGTTTTTCTTTAATCCATTCCATATCTCTTGCACTAACAGATGTTGCTTTAGTCGTTTTTTTTCTTTCTACTGACATTTTATAAAATTATATTCCTAATCTTTCAAATTGCTTTTCTAATGATATTACTTCTTTAAACGATGTTCTTTCGTAAACCGCCACCCCAACTTTATCGTTCTTTTCAAATATGAACATATTAATTTCTTTAGGTAGTGTCTCGTAATAATTTGCATACATATCAACACTTTTTCTTAAAAATGGCGAAGCCATCATCTCAAAACCCAATAAATCAACCCTAACATCCATAATATCCTTAAATGATACCTTTAAAGTTGGACACCAACTATTACATATTGTATAATCAACACCATCCGCTTCGTCTGATGTAACAAGTATTTGTGTACTGTCTTTAGTTATTTCTAACTCTTTAGAATACTTTAAAATACCCGTTTTCATTATTTTTTGTGTCTTTGATAAAATCATATTCCTTGTTATTTATTTGTGAATAGTAAAGATAAATTATTTACTAAAACAAATTATATTTTTATGCCTAAACCTTCTAAAAACTTATTTAGTTTATCTATTGTCTTGTTAACACCCATTGTTACTGCCAAGTCCTCGGTTAAAACAACGTCTCTAACATTAAATATAACCTCTTTTGATATACTTCCAAAAACAATATTCATATCTCCTATTAAATCTACTTTTATTGATTTAGATTTAAGTAATGAAAGACCTAAATCATCTAATATACCCTCTGACCCTTTAAACTTAATATAGGCATTAGTTGGAACATCAAAAGATGAATCTCCTTGAACAATAAATTTTTGACTACTTTTTGCCTTTGCTACATTAGTTCCCTCATATATCATATCAATATCATAATCTATAACTTCTATTGCAAAAGATGATTTATTAGTAACAGATATTAATAATCCCAAATTAACACCATCATTGTCTAAAGCTAAAACCTCAATATCTTTTATACTAAAATCAAAGTCAAGAGCCAAGTCTAATTGTTTTCTGAAATAATAGTATAAACCATATCCTATACCACCTAATCCTATTATGAATAAGAGTTTTTTCATTTATTATTTTACAATACTATAAATAAGCAATCCGATAGCACCAAAAACTATATATGAGTTTGGGATTGATTTAATAACTCTTTCTTTTTCGTCTAGTTTAACTCCTTCATCTTTTACTCTGTCATAACCCTCTTTAGCTTCCTCTACAACAAAACCTCCCGTGCTTTTTACCATATCAAAAATATCAACCGCCCCCGAATGAACGGTATTTAAAATATCTCTACCGCCTTGTTCTACTGACTGACCATCTATACTTGAATGTGATTCACAACCACAAGCATTTTGAAAATTTGTATCTAAAATCATATTTATTTGTTTTTATAAATTATTAAAACTGTAAGCAATATTACTGCTCCACCAACTAAAATTAAACTTTCTTTTGGTAGACTATTTGCTCTTTCTCTTTTTTCAATGTCAATCATTGCTTGTTTTTGCTCATCAAGTACTGCTTGAGTTTTAGCCCTCCAATCGGGGTCTAACTGACCAAAGTAAGGTGTTTCAGAATCTTCTTGTACACCATCTACTTTACTCCATTGTGGACTGAAACTAGGGTTTGTGAATCCTACATCTTCGATACTATTTAATTCTATATTATTCATCATAACTTTCTTAATATTAATGTTGTTCCAAGTAATAAAACAATACCTCCTACCGCAATAATAATTGTTCTTTGTTGTTGTAGGTCTTTTTCAACTCTAGCTTGAAGTTCCTCTGCGTTTTTTACAACTTCAATAGAATCTTTATTTACAACTTGTGTATTTAATATTTCATCACATTGTCTTTTTTGATAAAGTCTAAAATACTCATTATATATTGTTGTGTAAACTTTTGCACCTCTTTCATCAACCCTATATCCATCAGAAAGTGCAGTATCTTCTATTTTACCCGACTTTAAAAGCCTTAATACCTCTACGTCTCTACCTAAAGACACACATCTTGTTTCTCTGCTATTAGGAGTGGAATTAGACCAAGAATTAAAATTGTATGTTATGTTACCCATAGGGTAATCCCTTCTTTTTTCAGAAAGCATTTTATTGTACCTATCTCTTTCGCACTTGGTTTTACCTTTTAAACAAATTCCCATATCTTTATTTTATAAATATTGCTAAACCAACAATTAAAACAACTCCACCCGTAACAAGCATAACATTTCTCTTAATGTTAGATTCTCCAATTACTCTGTTTTCTATAATTTCAAACTCATCTTGTTGCATTTCTAAAGTTTGATACACACTTGAATCTTCTAAAACCCTACTACAAAGTTGAGTTTCAAACTGAATTTCTTTTGCTTGTAAAAAGTCTTTAACCGCCTTCTTACTGCCACTCATTTTTCCTCTATAAACTAAGTCTTTGTCATTTCTTAAATCACTTATTTGAGCATCTAAACTTTGACAATTAGTTGTGTGAGGATATAAACTGCGATTAAAACTAGCCATAATTAGATTATTAAATTAGTATAACTTCCAACATCTCCATCTTGAACAAAAGGCAACCAAGATTCAGATGCTAAATCCTCTGCGTTTTTAACTACCCAACCTTTTTGAGTTGCGTTAGCTAATATTTGCTCGTAATTATCTTTAGACAACTTTTCTATTCTTGAAAAAAATCCTGGCGACCATTCATAAAAAGGCAATCCTCCAAATGGGTATATTGCATCATAGGTTTTTTCGCCAAACCCACCATCTACTGTTAAAGATGCTCCTAATTTATTTAATGCTGATTGCAATATTTGTACCTTATACCCAAAAGATGCTATCTTTAATGGAAACGAATCTTTTGATTGCTTTGGGTCATTAGATGATTGCGTATTATCATCGTTGCCACTTTTTTCTCCGCCATCTTTACCACCATCAATAGCATCGCCTTTTTCAGATTTTTGTTTTTTTTGTTCAGCTACATATAATTTGTACCCAAAAAAGCCTAATGATAAAGCTAGTATAGAACCTCCTATTGCATATACTGTTTTCTCTTTCATATTATATTAATTATAAATTACATCGGGTTTCTGACTTACAATAGACCCAATTTTAGTTAGCCAATAATCGCTCATATCATCTTCTAAAGCGGACTTTAAATCAATAGTGTATTTAGCGTTGTAAAAATTAATAAGTTCAACAATGCCTACTTTAGAATTAAAAAATCTAAATATCGAAATAACTTGCTCATTTTTTGTACCCAAACCATCAAGAGCATCATTCATTTTTAGTGCTTGTTCCCTTAAAACATCTTTTTTATATGTTTGATAATTTCTACCGCTTTGATTTATAGCAATTAAAAAAGATGGTTTCCAAATTTTTAAATCTGAAAAATTAACTGTACCGCCACCAATTCTTTTTAACATTTCATCATAAAAGATGCGTTTCTCCCATCTGTTATAAACAATATAAGTTATAGCAAAAAAAGTAATACCTCCAAATAATATGCTTTTATTCTTTTTTGTCATATCTTTATTTTTTACCCGCTTCTGACATTCCTCTTGTAGCAACCGCACTTCCTACTCTAACTGCTTTTTCGGGGTCTTTTGCTAGATTATACACAAGTAGCCCAAGACCACCAACAATGATAACTCCAAGACCTAGCCCTAGGTATTTAGCCATTACTAAATAATCTCCTATAAAATCCGCAATACTATCTACTTTATCTTTTGCATTACCAATAATACCACCATCTATTTCAACACCATCTTTTTTAAAATGATTTCTTAAAGTGTCTGTATTTGTGATACCACCCGTTTGGATTTGTTGTGCGTTCCAATTAGATGTAAAAAGACCAACTGCTTTTTTTTTGCCAAATTCTTTTTTTAACGCATCGTACCAAGCCATCCAAACTAAATCGTTTGAACTTGCGGTTGGTATTTCTCTAATTAATTGTCTTGACATATCTTAATAAATTACATATTTTTTGTTCTCAAAATCTTGTATGAACTTGTTTATCACATCATACCTTACTACATTTTGTTCTGATGGTGTACCTTCAAAAACTTGTAAAAACGCTTCATATCCATCTATACGGGGGTAGCCAAGCCCTAAATAAATCAACAAACCGTTTAAGTCGGCTTCAATCTCATCTTCAATATTTTCATTAAGATAGAAATGTGCAAATTCGTGTAACAAAATAGCCATTCTCATAGGTACTGTATAGTCCTTAAAATACTTTTTTGATACTTGTATTCTGCCCGTTGAATTACTAATCCTAGCGGGTGTTTTTAATTCTCTACCATTTGTATCAATAATGGTTGATAGATATTCGATTCTGTAATTCTCAAACTCACTAACATAGTTGTTTGGTTCTAAATACGATGCGTTAAAACTAAATTTTTGAGCAAAATCTACAAAAGACATAACTGAATAGTTGTTAATATCAACCTCATCCATTCTTTTTTCAAGACCTAGCTTCTCAATGTTTATTACTCTAACGCTATTGCTAATATCTCCACCATTATCATCATCACTTAATACTATATTTACCCTTTGAGGGGTTAATGGTAAACGAACAAAAAACTTAAAGTTTTTATTTATGCTTTTATATCTGCTCGTAAAAACAGTTTTTGGCTTTTCTGCATCCACAACTTTCAACCTAACTTTTGTTGGTTTTGAAACTTGAACAGTAATGCCTAGCATCATCTGTTGGTATCGTGTGTCTACTTTATATATCATTCTTTATTTGCATAAAATTTATAAGCGATAGCACCAACAATTACTAATCCCGAAAGCATTAGCATATTTCTATTTAAGCCTAAAACTCTTTTAGAATTTTTTGGCTCTACTTCTACTTCTTGCTCTACTTTTGACATTTCTGTTTCAAAAACATCTGTTACTCCCTCTTTTGGTATCACAACACCTTTTGCTTTTTCTCTTTCAATCCATTCTGTAAAACTAAGAGATGAACCGCTTAACTTATATTGTTGATTTGCACTTTGAAAACTCATTTAATCAAATTTTTAATTTGTAATACTTTGTGTGTCTTGTTAATTTCTTGGAAATATAAAGAATCCCCCTACAATAATAACCAATCCAATACCTCCATAAAGTAAATATGGTTGGTAATTAAATTTTGTTGGTTCTCGTAATGGAGTGGCACTATCTGATGGTAGCACCGTATTTGATTCTCTATTTGATTCTATGTCTGCAATTCTTTTTAGTTCTTGTACTTGTTCTTTTAGAAGTCTCATTTCTATTTCTCGTTCCCTTCTAGCCAATTCTTCTTTACGGTCTGCTGCTCTCTGTTGGCTCCTCTCTATCCCCAAACCAATCCCATAATCGCTAAAATTTGAAAACCCCATTTCATCATTTGCAGTCCAACTTCCTACACCTTTTCCTAATAAATTTGCCATATCTTTTAATTTACATCTAAGTTATTTTCTTCTATTAATTCGTCAATTACCTCTGCATCTCTGTCTTTATTAGCAACATCTGACAAAAAATACATATAAGATATTGCACCTACACCTACTGCTATAATTCCGTAATAAACAAGTTTTCCTTTTACCATAGTTTTATAAAATTACATTGTTACTATTATCTACATAAGGAATTACAATTTGAATTGGCACTTTACCACCCGATTGATTATTACCTTCTGTTGTGTGTCCTTGTTGAGTTGGCATAGGTACTGTGTCGGGAAAAATTTGTGTAAAATATCCACCTACTTTACCACCACCACCACCATCAACCACTAATGGTTGTGTTATAGGTTTGTTTAAGTTTGCGTTTGGATTAGTCACTTTTTCAAGAGTTGGTTCACTTCCGCTAAACTTAAAATATAAAAAATAAAGCAAAGCAATTACACCTACTGCCATAATTCCATAATAAACATCTTTTTGTTTTACCATAGTTTTATAAAATCACATTGTTGCTATTATCAACAGATTCAATTACGGCTGCGATTGGCACTTTACCACCCGACTGATTGCCCTCTAAGGAATATGGGTTCCATCCAATCCTTCCGCCCAATTTTGGGTCTTTTTCGGGTATTATATCCGATTCATCGGTTACTTGAAACACATCTCCATCGGAGTTTTCAAGAGAATCTATATCTCCAATAAGCATAGGCAATATTTTTTTTATAAACAATATACCGCCACCTAAAAATACTGCTGCTATTAAAACTTTTTTAACTGTTTTGTTCATAGTTAATTTGTATCACAAGCACCTAAAAAACTTGCTCTTGCTTTAAGCATCGCATCCTTGTTTTCCCAAGTTGTTTTTGATTCTATTACGTTCCAATCATTAATTAATTGTCTACATCTTAGCATTTTATCGGGAATAATTCCCGTACCTTGAGTAACAGTTGTACTTGGATTTGATGGCATTGGTTTAATTCCACCCGTTTCATACCCCTCCATAGGTCTTGTGCCACCACCCGCACCGCCATTTGATACAACATCTAATGCTTCTTCAATTAAATCCGAACCTTTGTTTTTCCTTTTTTTGTAAAGAATATAAACAATTCCAATAGCACCACCTAGTAGTAACCATTGATTTGTAGTAAATTTTTTCATTTTTTATTTAATTTTTGATGATATAAAAATACTTAATCCCACTATTGCTCCAACAACAATGCTACTTGATAAAGGCACTTGTCCGTGATGTACCATCATGTGTACTATCTGTTGCTTCCAATTTAGGTCTTTTGCGTTTCCCGTTGGTGGGGTTATTTCGTCTTGTGTTGCTAAAGGAGTTACTAACATTGGTAAGGCTAAATTAATACCTACACCTACAAGAATTGGTTTTACTAAATCATTCATATCTTACTTTGCTTTATAAATTACTAATCCCGTTTTTGTCTTAGACTTACTGTAAGTCTTTCCTTTATAACTAAAACTACTTGCACCACTCTTTCGAGCCTTTGCTAGTGCGGTCATATATGCGTTTGCCATAATTATTTATCTTTTAAATATAAAGTATGATGCTGCACCAAGTATTACTACCGCACTACCAATATAAATTATTTTTTTCATTTTTTGAGCTTTTTTTTCCGCTTGTCTTACGAGATAAGATTCTCTCATTTGATTTGCTAGTTCTTCGGGTACTTTTGCCATAATTATTTCTTTTTAAATTTATTTTTTCTTTTTAAATTCTAATAGATTTTTTCTGTACTTAATCACATCCCATAATACAACTGCTGAAATAGATGCAATCATACCTATAAAAAAACTCTTTGTGTCTTTTGGATGTTTAAATTTCATTATTTTGTTTTTTTGGTATTGCATAACCAATTCCATAACCAACCCCTCCTATTGTTAAGCCACCTAAAATCATATAGCCCCAACCTTTCCAAAAACCCGATTTTGTCTTAAAAGCATAAACTAATCCAATTAAACCGCCAATAGGTGCAAATACTTCATACCCCACACTTGAATAATTATTTGAATCACTTGTCATTATTTTCTTGTTTTATATATTATTACTAAAACACCCAAAACACCTATAATTCCCGCTACCATATAGGTTTTTTTAGTTTCTTCATCTACAACTATTTCTTGAATTTCAGTTTCTTTACGGTCTGCTGCTCTCTGTAGAGCCTTATCTAGCACAAATCCAAACATATATTATTCTTTTGAAAAATTACCAATCATAATAGCTGAAACAGTACCGCCTATTAATAGCCCAACAAATCCCGTTGTGTAGATGTTTTTACCTTTAAAGTACCCAAACATAACTCCACCGACTAATCCCGTAAAAGCACCTTGTACCGTGCCTTTAGTTTTAGTCATTAACTGCTTTTTACTATCGCCATTAATTAACTTATTGTTGTTCTCTATTATATCAGTTCCATTCATTTTTTAGAATATTTTATCATAATAAAAGCCCCAATACCAACAAATGCAAATGTTAGAAGGTAAAATTTTAAGTCAGAACTTTTAAATATACCTTCCTTGTCTGCTTGTTCCCTTAATTCATCATCAAATGATATATCGTCAAACAAATCTTTTACTTTTTACGAGTTGCAAAATAAATAGCAGTACCTAAAGCCCCAACTAAAACTACACCACCAACAACATAAAGTGTCGTTTTTGAACCTCCACCACCACTTGCTTGTGCATTTAGCAAAGCCATTTGTCTTTTGTATTCTGCTGCGTCAATTTCGCCTTTTTGTCTCTGTGCTTCTATTAGTAGCCTTGTGTTTTCTAATTTAGATGCTTCAATCTGTCTATTGGTTTTGTTTGTGTCACTTTGACTATATACACCAAGACCCGTATTTAAAATACCTAAAGCAGCTCCTATGTCAAAACCATCAAAGAAACCACCGCCACCATCTCCACCCGTAGAAGGAGAAGTAGTAACATCATTAAACTCGTCTCCCGTATATCCTCCAAAACCACCATCGCCATCTGTGTTTGAGAATCCACCACTTTTTAAATCAGAACCATTTTGAGTGTCCATTGGTGTAAATCCACCGCTTTGAGTGTCCATTGTACTAAAATTACCATCTGCGTTAGAGAAACCGCCACTTTTAAGGTCTGCACCTTGTTGACTACTCATAGCATCAAACTCTTTACCCATACCTTGTGCAGACATAGGTGTAAAAGTACCACTTACCCTAGAGAAACCACCTTTAAGGTCTGCTCCGCTTTGAGTATCAATAGGAGTAAATCCTCCGCTTTGAGTGTCCATTGTGCTAAAATTACCACTTGTATTTGAAAATCTATCTCCTTTTAAGTTTGCACCATTTTGGGTGTCCATAGGAGTAAAACCTCCACTTTGAGTTGCCATTGGGTCAAAATTACCACTTGCATAGCTTTGAGAACCTTCAATGTTTGAAGAACCACCTTTAGACATACCTTTAGACAAACCTCTAGTCCAAGACATAAATGCTTCTCTAAACTTTTTTGATTTAAAAGCCACAAAAAGGGCTTCTATAACTTGATTAGCAGTTGCATTAAAGCTAATATTAATTCCTTGACTTCTCATAAATGAGATTATTGATTTTTTGTTTTTGTGAACTAATCTTCCGATTAAAGTTCCAAATTTTTCACTTCTTACCATTATTTATCGTTTTTAAAAATTATAGCAACTGCCAAAACCAAGCAAGAAGCAAATATTATTGTGTTTGTATTTGTAGCCAATGCTTTCGCTTCGCTATTGTCTTGTTTACCACTTGCGTTTAAGAATCTTTCTAAAACTTGTGGTGTATTAATATTATTTAAGCAACCGCAATCAGATTTATCTTCTTTAGGAGTTGGCTTAGAAAAGTATTGTAAAATTATTTCTTTATCGGGATGCAAGTCCATCATAGATTCTAAAGCATCTTGACCCTCGTTGTTTACCAAAGTTTTTAAGTTTTGGCTCATTGAGTTTGGATTTGTAACTCTATACCCATAGGTTTCACATAAGTCTTTTGCACCTTGGGGATTATTATTAGCAATATAATCGTAAACTGTTGTCATATCTTAAATTTTAAAAAAAAAAGGTGTGGAGCATTATGCCACACACCTTTTTATAAAGTTTATCTGTACCGAAATACATTCTACTTATTACCCTTGCAATCTAATTGTTTGGGCTTTAACGATGCCTGGATTACCAAATGCTTCGGACACGGGGCGACCCGCTAATCCTCTAGCTAAATTGATATTATCAGATGGGTAGAAGTATAATTTCACAGTAGCCGCAGCTAAAACATTAGAAATAATAATCTTCGTGAATCCATCAATTCTATACCCATAACGCATTGCTACGATAGTAGACTGTTGTTGGTAAGGGTCAATGGTAGGCACTAACGTTTTTTGTGCTTCATTACCATTTGCATCTCTCGTATTAATAGCAAGAGTTTCAAGTACTTGGTTAGCCGTAGCTGACTGCAAGTAAGTTAAACCTACGCTAAAAGGATTTTGCATAAATTGATAAAGCATTTCACGGTAGTTAATACCACTAATTCCACTTGAAACTGTAACTAAACCTATAACTAAATCTCCACCCGCAGTAAAACCTGCGTTGTTGATAAACTCATAAGAACCAAGGACTGCAAAATTTACTGTTGCTACAACGGCTGTTGAGGTTACTGTTACAATATAAGGTTGTGATGTTGGTGCGGAAGCCATACCTCCACCATTCATAGCACTAAAGCCATTCATAGCACCGTCATCAGCGAAACCTCCCGCATTGGAGAAGTTTTCGTTCGCAGTTGCTCTCGCATCTGCTAAATATTTACGAATATTTGACATTTTTCAAATTTTTAAATTAAAATAATTGTTTGTCCATTGACTTATTCGGCAGTTGTCGGTGCTGACACACGACTTCTATCCATATAAGTTTGAACTTGAAAAGCGACTAATACTCCCGCAGTTACAGTAAGAACTTTACCGACTAGCATTACAAGTTTTTTTGTATCCATTTCAGAATGAATTTAAAGGTTAATAATTTGTTTTAGCACAATTACAGAATTGTACATACGCAAATATATTATTTCAAAGCATAATAATTATTAACTAGCATAACCTTTAATTACAACTAATAAGTTATATTTAATCTTTAAGTGCAATAATTCTTTATAATCCTATCACGAACAAAGTTTACTGCGGATGCTTGATTGTATTTAACCTTGCCCTTTAAGTCTCTCTGTTTCAGCATCGGAGCAATTATTTTTCGGTAATATTTTTCAATATAATCATCAATAGCTTCGTTCAAAAGTGCTTTATCAAAATCTCCTAGTATTTTTTCAGCATCTATATCAACAAACAAAAAGAATCTTTCATTACCATTATAGTACTGCTTGTTAATCATCATTTCAGCAATTTTTAGATATTCAAATTTATCCTCAAATTTCTTTATATGCCTATCTACGCTATCCGTGTTTTTATGAAATCTAAGCCAATTTATGTTTTGCCATATTTTAGATGTTACTCTACCGATAGACTGAAAGTGCATAATAATATCTGTATCAGTATGTCTGTTTGTACAAATAGCCCCTACAAGGTCATTTGGCAAGTGGTCAGAAATATATCGGTTAATATCCTCTATAAGCAACAAACCCCCTCTATAATCATTTAATATACTGAAAAGAGCATCTTGAATTTCTTTTAAAGTCATTCTTACACCATCATCATTAAATGGTCTAATTCTTCTTGCCTCTATTTTGGGATGTGCTGAAAATTTAGCAACATCTTTTAATCGTAATGCTTTGTACTCTACAAACTCATCATTAACATCTAATACCAATGCTCGTCTTGGTTTTACACCTTTGCTTGGATTACCCCTCACATAAGAGTTAATCATCTTTGTTGTTATGTAAGTTTTACCTACCCCTTTTTTTCCTACCGCAACACCTAATTTTGGCTCTCTCATATTACTTTGTGTTTTCGTAAATTATTAATAAATCGTCTCCTTCAAAATGCTTATTATCTATGGATATAGTTTTTTCACTTCTAGTACTCTTATTGCTAAAAGTAAAAGTTCTAAAAAAATGTCCAATAGCAAAAGTTGTTGTCTCTTTGCTAAACATTATTTGCTTTTTTTAGGGCGACCTCTTTTACGTTTCTTTGGAGAATCCTCTATTGGTGTTATATCTATGATTTTTTCTTTTTTAGCAAGTTTCTCCATATCAGAAAGAATATTTTTATCTCCAAATATAGGCATCCCATCAGAAGGCTTACTGTTTTCAAAATTAGAGTTCTCTTTCATACCCGTCATATCTCCAACCATAGATTCTGCTGAAAATTCTTCGGGTTCAGAGAATGTAGGGGTTGGTGGCGGTGGGGTGTTTTGAGTTGGTTGTGGTGTTGGTTGTGGTGGCGGTGGTGTATTACCCGAAGTTGATTTATTCGGTTGTGTTTTAGGAACAAAGTTTGACTGTTCTTTCCACATACTCATTAACTTGTTGTTTTGTTTTACAAGTTGAAATATCATAGCACCCTTTGTTAAAATATCTGTTCCAAAAGCAACTGCTAAAAACTGCTCATCAGTCATTGCTAGTCCTTTCTTTTGAAACACTCTAATCATTGGTGGCTTAACTTTTTCTATAAAGTCATCCTCTAGCTTAATTGCATCTGAAAGTTGTGTGTTGTACTCTTGTACATAGTCCATAAGACCCAAAGAGTTACCCATATTGTCAATAGGAACTTCAAGTGATGGGTCAATCTCTCCATCCTCCATTGCTTTAGCAATTTTATCCTCTTTGATTTTAGTAACTCTGTTTGCTAGTAAGTGTGCTTTTCCATATACATCTAAAACAGTATCTACCATTTGTTCGGTAGCATACATTTGTTCTTTTTTGTCCAAGTTATCCATTGCGGGATTAAACGTAGAAGGCTCTTTGCTTTCCTCGTCAAAATCAGAAAAGTTTGGAGCATCAAAAGTAGGTTCTTCTAATTCTGCTTCTAGTCCTTTTGTATCTACATTCCCTTTTGTGTAAGACCTTTCTTTTACGGGTTCGTCTAATGGGCTAAATCCCGAATAAAAATCTTCATTTTGCTCTACCGATACATTTTCTGCTATTGGTTCTGCGTTTTCGATGGTATCATTACTTGCTTGTGCTTTGCTCATTTTGTTTCTTTAATTTTAACTGATGTGTTATGCTTTCTAATCTTTCTATTCTCTCTAAATCTATCGGGTGGTTTGGGTCGTAGTTATCTACATCCTTTTTATACCTTGATAAATTTGTGTTATTTTTATTTAAAACAAACGATACATCTTTAAGTGTAAATTCAAAATCGTTTATTAAAATATGTGTTATGATACCTAATGCGTGTGTCTTATCTGTCATTCGCTTAGAACCATATAGCAACTCCTTAACTGACATCTCAAACTCCTTTGCAACAATCTTAATAATAGATTTTGCGGTTTCATTTTGGTAAGTAAGGTGGTTATCTTCTCTAAGTTCTATAAGCATATCAATAAACCCTCTCTCCCCAACTGCGGAGATGGTTTTGTGTATTTCTTCAAATACGATTGATATACCCTTGTTTATGTTTTTGTGTGCCTTACTCATTTGTAGAAATTATCTTGGAACAATTACTTGTCCTTTTCTTCCCCAAACTTTTTTTATCGTTCCGTAAGTGTGAACGTGAGAATCTTCTATTAAAAGAGCATCTTTAAATGCTTTTACAAGATTATCTAAATCGGGTCTTTGCTTATGAGGTTGCCCATCCATTTTCTCTCTTTTTTTCTTGCTCCAACTTATAGGCATAGGCATAACAAATTTTACATCTAAAACCTCTTTAGGTTGCCATCTACATATCCAACATAATTGTTTTAGTTCGTCTTTATACCTCCAATATTTTTTTGTTGCGGGTCTTTGTTTCCATTTATCGCTTTGTGTCATTCTAGGTTTTGGAACGGGAATTATATTTAAAGTAATGTCGGGAAGTATTTTTTCCCCATCAGCAGTTAGTTGTTCCTTTTTAGGCTCAACTTGTATAGGCTTCATACTTATTACTTTACTTTCTTGCTTTTCTTGTGTGTCTTGCTTGGGGTTTGTTTCTTGTTCTAAACTCATATTTTATATTTTTTGGTTATTGATTTTAATTTTAATATTTCTTGACCAATTAGGTATGAAGCATCATTATCGCTTTCATAATGAAGCCCCAAATACACCCTACTATTAGCCACATCATCTATTAGTTGTTTACAAAAATCGTAAGATTCGGGATGTTTGCTTCCTATAATATTTAAAATAACGTAGGCTTGTAAGGTATGACCACTTGGATAAGATGGAGAATGACCCGTTTTAGTGTCAAATGCAAATAATTTTAGCTTATAATATTGTGCTAATTGATTTGGTCTTGGTCTTTGATATTTTTGTTTTAACTTAAATATTGTTGGTGCTATATCATTATTAAGAGATTTAACTATTTCCGAAACATCAACACCTTTAGACTGAAACATAGATATTATTGTTTGCAACAATCCTTTATCATATTTTAAGTATCTAGCCAAGTATTCTGCATTTGATTCCTCACTTATAGCACTAAGAAACTCAACCAATTCATTAAGTTCTTTTTTTGTTGTTTCGGAATTATTTTTTGGAAAGTTTAATTCAGAGCCATATTTTTTGTCTAAAATTGGCAAAACCGCATCAGCTAAACATTCCTTTTTAAGTATTTTTAGATATTTTTGAGAAATATTTCCGTATGTAATATTATTATACCAATCTGCCATTTCTTGTTCTATTACCCGTTAATGTATCTATCTTGTTTTTCATTTCTTGCATATCAGATTGCAGTTGTCCAATCATTTTGTTATCTCCTTTTTTCAAGGCATCTAATCTTCGTCTATAATAAAAAATAGAATAAATTAATGAAGCACTTGTAAGACCTAGCATCATAATAGCAACCCAACCTAATTTTGATGTGCTATCTGTTGCCCCACCTACTGCCATTTCTGTTGTTGGTTCTGCACTTGGTGTTGGGGTTGGTGTTGGTGTTGTTTCTGCTGAAACTGATTCTGTGGCTGCTTTAATGTCCTCCATTATCTTGTTTTTTTAATTATATATATTATTACACCCGTTGTCACTAAAGCCATTGCTGACAATAAAAAGACGGGAGTTGTGTACCATTTTTCATCTTTAGGTTTAGGTGGGCTAGGTTTTGGTTTTTTTCCAACATTTACGGTTAGAAGAACCTCGTCTAAAGATTCAACATCTTCGACTAAAAATATCTGAATATCTTGTAACTCTGATGCTTTAAATGATTGTGTTTTTAAACCCAAAAATCTAACCTCAAAAATATCATCTTCTTTAATATCTTCATTGTCAATTTCAAAATAACCATCTTGATTAGATGCTACTCCTAGATTAGTTCCCTCGCCATTACGCATAAGCTGAACAGTAGCACCATTGCTTTTTCCATAATCATCAGAAATATAGCCACTTACTTTCATTACTTTCTAATTTTTCTTAAAGTGTAGTAATTAACTAAAGCCCCTAAAGTAAATGAAATCATAGCTAATACTAAAAATGTTTTATATAAGTTTGGATGTACTCCATTGACTTTTTCTTTTTCTTCTTCTACCATTATCTGTTTGTAATTTTATCTATTATTAAACCATTTAAAATTGAAAACGCACCTACAACCGCTAAGTTTTTAATAGTGGTTTCTAATGTTGGTCGATAAAATTTAAACGTATCTGAACCTTCATTTTTAGCAACTACATAATGTGCGTATGCTTCTGTTGAAAATATTGCAAAAGTAACGAGTGCTACGATATTTCTATGTTTCATTTATTAACAAGTTCTGATGAGTGATGATTTACTATCCTCAATCTATTATTAATCATTTTAAAAACATAAGAGTATCTAGCTACAACTTTCTGACCATCTACTTTAAATTCATATACACCGCTAGATATAATTAAATCTTCAAATTCTTGATTTATATTATCTAATATTTTACAACTAATACTTTTTCTATCTAAAAACATTTCAAAATATGCTCTTATTTGCTTTATACCAACTTCAAGGGGTTGGCTATAAGTTCCAACCAATACTGCGTTTTGAGAATAGAAATTAACCATCTCATTAGAATTGTTTGCCCTTATAGATGTTGCCCAATCACTTAATATTGTAGGCACTTGTTGTGTTAGTCTTACCATAATAATTTATCTGCGTAAAATCCGTTGCTATTTTTTACACTCCTATCGTTTTTGTGTCTTATTTTATAAAGTTTTCTTCTTTTTTTAGCAGTTCCTTTTTCAACTTTACCTTTTTTTTCTAGTTCCATATATGTAGGGTAGTCCTTATAGCCAATAGCCCCCACACTTGCAACCTTTACACCTTTTTTAAAAACATCTATCTTCTTACCTTTTGAACCACTTGGCTTGACGGTAACACCAATTTTCTTGGCTTGATTCTTTGTATATGCTTTTATATTATATCCCAATTATGGTTTTTATATTTGGTTTAAGTAAATAAATTCTTTTTTAGAATTAGACTTTAAAGCACTACCGCTAAAATTAGCCATACCTTCCATTGAATCCCTTGGGTCGAAGTCGGGTCTTTCCCAAACACCACCGCCCTCTAATGGAACGTAGTTAGTGTTTTGAGTACCACCTTTCCATTTGGAAACTTCAAACACATCTCCTTCGGGTGCTTCTAGTGAATCTACATCTCCTTTAAGCATAGGCAATATTTTTTTTATAAAAAACACACCACCACCCAAGAATAACCCCGCTATAAATATTTTCTTTACCATAGTTTTGTTTTATCCATATTGAGGTGGGATGCCAAAAGCAGTTCCAAAATCGGCTTTATCCCAATTAATATTAATTCCATTTGGAAACAAACCTAACATATCGCCACTTGGTGTTGTTTTGTTAATGTTGTCATTGATAGATTGATTTACTCCAATTCTAATTTGCTTGGCTTTTTCTCTGACTGTTTCCTCGTCTAAATCCTCCCACTTTACAACAGTTGGCTCGGTTTTCTTAAAGAATTTCATATATATTAAAACTCCCGCACCAAGAACAACACCGCCTATCAATAACTTTTTAACCATAATTTAATTTTTACGCATAATGTTTACCGCACCTAAAGTTGCTACTAATAGCACACCTCCGATTAGTAAAGCACCCATACCGCTTGACTTTTTCTCATCATCGCCATTAGTGGGTTTTGCATCCAATACTTCCTTTTTTTCTTCCTTTTTTTCTAATTTAGCTTTATAACTTTCAAGTTGGCTTTTGGCATCATTAAAATACTCTAAAGTATAATCCGTAACTTGCTTTAGTCTTTGTTCGCTTTCCTCCGTTGGGTCATCCGCTACTTCTTGTTCGGCTAATCCAATTTTAGTTTGCAAATCTTCAACTGTTGCTACTCTTTGTTTTAAAATTCTTGGTAGATTATCAATATCTAAACCAAGTTCTGAAATTGTGTCTTGTATATTCATTGTCTTGAAATTAAGTTTATAACAAACTTACTGATTTTATTTTATAAAATAATTATATGCCTAGTTTATTTGGCTTCCTTTTTAATAATAGCTGATGCTCTTTTAACTGCATCTTGCCATTTCTCCCCTTCTTTTCTAATCTCTTTAGCTAAAGTTAATGGTGTTTTACGCTTACTGCGACTACTCTTGTCCATAGTTTTTACGCTAGAGTACTTTCTTTTACCACCCTTTTTCTTCATTGCTTCGGATTCATTTCTGCGGTCTTTGTAGTTTTGCTCTTTAGTAGTACGCTTCCCTTTGGTGTTACCTAAACTCTCATCAAGTTTATCGTTGTACCCTTGTGTTTTACCACCTTTTGCGTACATATTTTTGCCTATTCTATTATTCAAATAAGCTAACTCATCTTTATATTTACTTTCATCTAAAATTCCTTTATCTATCTCTCTACCCAATTCATTTCTCATTGAAATTAAATCTTCTTTTCCTAAAGTATCAATATAGCTTTTAAGTTTTTTATTTAATGATAAAACCCCACCTTTAGCATATTCTTCTCCGTGATAATCAGTCAGCCTATCTATTAATTCGTATTTAAGTAAATACGGGTTTTGATTATTTTTTTCTGCCCAATTTACAAAGTCATCATCGCCTAAATCAATTAACCTATCTATTAAATAGGAAAAGTCATAATCTACTTCTCCACCTTTAGCAAAATAATCTTCTGCTTCTGTTCGTTTCACTCCATTTGGAAAATACTTACTCTTACCCTTTTTAGTTTTGGTGTAGTTTAAGTGCTTCTCTCCATCAAAAGTATCATATACAACCTCGTAAGCATCCCAACCCGTGTAAGTTCCTTTAGCGTTTTGTATTGGGGTTGAAAAAAGATAGTCTTTTCCGTTCACATTATATACCTCACTCATCTGAATCTCTCCACCTTTAGCCATTAAGTTCATAAACGATTTATGTAATCTTCTTGATTGTGGAGTATTTAATCCTCTTGATTCAGCCCAATAATAAATTATATCAGCAGTTTGAGGTTCATTTTTGTCAAACATCTTCATAAATTTTTCTTCGGTAAAATCTCCTTTATCAAGATATTTATACATAGCTGATTTTTCTCTTAAAGACAAATCAAATGCACCGCCCCCTACTTCTCCACCTTTAGCGAATGGTAAGATATACGCTTCTTGTTCCATAGCAGTCAGTTTAGCTTCTATTTTTCTTTCTTGGTTTTTTAAAGGTTGTGCCTTTTTTCTAAATTTGGCTACTCCTTTTTCCGTATGTAAATCGGCTTTTAATTTTAAATCTGTAAACTTATTTCTTACTTCATCTAAATCTTTTATCAATTTACTTTTGACCTCTCCACCTTTAGCAAAACGACCACCTCTCCTTGGATTATCTTCTACTTCCTTGATTTGTTCTTGGGTATAACCCATATCAATCATAGACTGTCTTTCAACATCAGTCATACCACCTTTAGCGAATTTTTCTCCTTTAGAGTATTTTTTTGAAAACTTAAATTGTGTTTCTGATGGTTCGTCAAATAAATCTATTCTTATTTGTTTTACACTTCCATCATCAAATCTATTAACCTTATAGTATTTTCTTAAAGTTGAAAGAACTGTTATTGGTGTAACTGAATAATATTGTGCAGATTTTTCTATTTTATCTGATTCTGCTTTAGAAAATGAATTTATAAAATCTTCCATTGCATCTCTGTTGGACATTATTGAACCACCTTTAGCGTACCCGTGTGGTGTTGGGTATGCGGGATTATAGGTTTGAGCATAGTATTGATGTACTCCTTGTGGTAATCCACCACCCATAGCAAAAAGTTCCATTTCATTCATAGCCCCCGTTTCTCCTACAATACCCGCTTGACCAAATGGGGTAGGCAATGTTCCACCCGCTTCCATTTTTGATTTACGTTTTTGATAAGCTACTTCCCAAGGCTCTGAACTAACCCTTCTTCGGTCTTGCATAAGTGAATGTTTAGACCTTTTTGTTTTACCACCTTTAGCAAATCTGTAATCCCGCTTTAAAAATGAAGCATTTACTATATATCCATCTTGTTCTTTCTCAATTCGTATGCCCCTTAAAATAATCTTTTTCCCATTTTTATCATAAAAGGGGTTGGTTTTCAGATAATTCATTCTTTTTTCTGCTTCCTTTTTTGTTTTAAACTTTTTACTTTTAATTCTTTTTACATCTAACCTCCCGCCTTTAGCGTACAAATCAAGTGAATTTGATTCGTATGTTTCGGCTCTATCATATAAAAATTCAAATCCTTCTTTGCCACCAACATATTGAATTGCAAAAGGGCTTAACCTTAAAACATCATAATCGGTAAATTTATCAGCCATAAGGAAAAAGTCATCTGCATCTTTTTCTTTTCCAAATTGATAGACAGAAACAATATCCTCACTATCCATCTCTCCACCTTTAGCAAATTTAATTTTATTAGTTTCTAAAGTTTCAAAATTAGCACCACCTAAACCATTATATAATACATTATTGTCTTTTACAAAGCCATCTTTATCTTTTGCCATAAAGTTAATTATAGATTCAAGTTTAGATTCTTTAGATGTTTGAACTGATTTGTAACCTCCAATTAGAGTAGGTTCTTTTCCGTAAGTGTAATCATTAAATCCACGACTTGAATTTTCGCTTCCAAGGGTTTGTCCTATTACGCAATCTTTCCAAATCCAAAGTCTATATTTATATTTTTCCGTTGTGCCATCGTTAAATGTCATAGTTTTTCCAAAAACATCTTTTATTATTGGCTTTCCTAATAATTTTTCAAAATCATATTGTGGGTATTTTAATCCCATCTCAAACTTTTTGTTTTTTGCGTTTTTTATTGCTTGTGTAGTCTTTCTTTTTGCATCATCAACTACCATTGTAATAACTCCACCTCCGTAAGAATAATCTCCTTTAAAATCGTATGCTAAAGGTAATCCCAAATAAAAAGCAGTAATTAGCTTATCTGAAATGTATTTCTGAAATTCTTTTACATCCTTTTCTAAGATAACTTCTTTTTTATCTTCATCGTCAGTCATAGCCAAAATTTTAGCAGTTAAATTAGAACCGCTTTTTGTTTTTGACTTTGCATCAGATTTTACATAAACACCGCTTAATAGTTTATCTCCACTAATACCTTTTGTAACTTTATCTATTGTATAAGATAATTCGTCAATAGCCTTTTGAGGGATGTAATCGTATTTTACTTTTGTCTTACCGCCTTTTGCAAATATATTTTCCATAATTTTTAAATTTTATTTACTAATTTTTGAAATTAGTTGTTTTTTGTTTGATAATAATTTTTCCATTTGAACTTTAGATTTTGCATCTCCCTTGTCTGCTTTCATAAAGACTATTGATACTTCATTAAGAGTTTTAGGGTTTAAAGTGCCTAGTTTATATGATTTGTGTGCAACTTCGTGTAGCTTCTTCATGTTTTTAGTTTTCAATTGAACTTCAACGGGAACTCCCTTATATTCTACAATATAATGATATGCTCTATATCCCGCATTGGGTCTTTTATAAAAATCATCTCTGTCTAAAACTTTACCCAATAAGCCATTGTCAATTTTATCTCTTAACTCTACAAGTTCCTTTTGGTTGTCTACTGCTATTGTAGTTCCAATCATATCTGTTAAACCTCTTTTTGGGTCTAACATTCGCTTTTCTACCAATTTCTTTAATATAGAGTATGGTGTTTTAGTTCTTGCGTAGATGTCTGCTCCTTTAGGTGCTTTTTCGTCTAGTGTATCAACTGCATCATACATTATCTCATCAAGTTCCGCTTTTACACCAAGTAGCTTGTCAAATGTATTTTTTAATTCAATTTCCTCAACTTTACCTTTTTTGTTTTTATTTAAAGGGTTTGCATCATCAATATTTACAACACCATCTTTGTCGTAATCTCCATAAACTGCTTTGTACTTTGACTTGTCATACTTAACTCCATCATTAACAATGCTTATTGTACGACCACCTTTAGCCATTTTGTTTATTTCCATAAATTCAGTTGGTTGCCCACTCAAATCATAATCAAAATCGTAACCAACTTCTTGGGCTTTTAATCTTAGCCTTTCCATTTCTTTATAAGAATCTTCATCTTCATTAAATTGGTCAAATACTTCTTGTAATTTAGAAGGGATATTGCTACCATCTTCGTCAATTTCAATCATACCACCTTTAGCAAACTTTTTACCCATTATAACTTCGTCATTATCAATAGAAGTTAAAACTACTTTAGGTTTTTCGTAATAAAACTTTTCACTTTTAATAAAATTGTAAAAATCTTTAGCTTCATCAAGTTCGTTTGCATCAAATTCTTCTACATTTCTTTGCATATCTTCAAACCACTCTACATAATATCCACTATTTACCTTTCCACCCTCTGCGTAGGTAATTTTTGAAAAGTAGTTTGCGGGAAAATTAACGTCAGCCGATTTCTTATTATCGCTTTCAACTATCAAATCTCCATCGTCTTGATAAATCTTTACAACCTTACCTTTTCGCATATATCCAAGTTTGTGATATTCGGGCTTTAACTCCACAGAATCCCCTACCTTAAATGATTTAGCCGATTCTTTTGCTTCTTTATCTTGCAAACGCATTTTTTCTTTAATACCGCCACCCTCTGCGTAGTATTCAGAATGAATATCAAGGTCGTCATTCATTTGCTTCTTTAGTGAATTTAAAGCACCACCTTTAGCAAATTCTACTTCTTCATAAACATCAATAGGTGTATTTACCCCATCTTCATTTATTTTGTTTTTAGTTTTTACTCTATATTTTTTGCCTTCTATTTCCATTACATCAGTCATACCACCTTTAGCTAAATGTTCAGAATCTGCCATAATTTCTCCATTTGGCATTTTGTGAAATCCTACGGGTACATTACCGCCTTTAGCGTAGGATGTTACGGTTGGAGTTTTACCATCGTCACTTATTTCATAAATATACTTACCGTCTTTCCTTGCAACCTCAATATACCAAACTCTTTTAAATTTACTTTTAGCTAAACTTACAATAGATTTAGATGTGCTATTTTTAGGTATTTTAATATCTCCTAACTTAAATGCTCTGCCCGTTCCATCTTCTTTAAACCCAACAACAGTTCCTTTGTACGCTAAAGAAGAATCAAAATCAGTCATACCACCTTTAGCGTAACCGTGTGGTGTTGGATATGCGGGATTATATGTTTGAGCATAGTATTGATGTACTCCTTGTGGCAATCCACCACCCATAGCGAATAAATCAACCTCATTCATTGTTCCCGTTTCTCCTACAAGACCCGCTTGACCAAATGGAGTTGGTAGTGTACCACCCGCTTCTAAGTATGGCGGTG
>TARA_B110000261_G_C13097919_1_pt1 | contig 39548 bp, 37 predicted proteins | sample TARA_B110000261 | Tara Oceans TARA_B110000261 (sample SAMEA4397705) | marine metagenome | biome: Polar Biome; feature: [DCM] deep chlorophyll maximum layer (ENVO:01000326); material: water (ENVO:00002006), including particulate matter (ENVO:01000060) such as... | depth 20 m | reverse complement strand
TTTTATAAATGATTAATAATTTGCAACTGTGCCCAAATAAGAACAGTCATATTGTCAATAATATACCACTCAAGTTCTACTTAAAACTTATTCTCATTAATTATCTTTTATTGAAGAACGCTACTCATGAGAATCCAAAAAAAACTATTTTTTGAGGAAATTAACACAATGAAATATTTCTACTTGAGCTTTATAACTTCTAAAATACTTTACTCTTGTAAAGTCGTTCACTCTACAAAGTTTGAAATAGATAACAGTGGCAAAGCCGCTGTGTATATTGACATGAGTCAATTTGTAAAGAAAATGGGTGAAATTCCAAAAAAAGCTGAAAAAGACGTGAATTTCGCTGAAAAGAAAAATGCACGCTTAGACAGTATTGCTCTAATTGAATATTTATCTCAAATTTAAGGCGTTACTAATGTTGATCCTATTTATGATGATAACAATTATAAGTTTGGCGTAGAGTTTAAATTTGACAAACCTGAACACTTAAACATAGCTATGAATAAAATAGAGCATTTTGTTAAAATCAGAAAGGATTCTACAGCAACTCTAAACAGATTCGAATACTTTACCACTCTGATAAAAAATTAGAGCTAAAAGAACCTTTAAAAGCTAAGAAAGATTAAAAATGTAACTTCTGATTATCAGAATACTCAAAAAGGAAAAAAACAAGTTACTATTACTAGTGATGGCGCAGAATTAGAAAAACGTACAACGGAAACAATTACTGTTATAAAATTCAAGTAATTTTTAATACTTAATCAAGAATCGGGTTCAATTCATAAGACAAGACAACTTGCGTCTTGTTTCATGAACCAATGACTAAATTAAAGACTATTAGAAACCACTACCAAATAAACCTCTACAATTTGAAAAACGATTGAATTCGTTATATCCTATAAATATATTTGACTTAGTTTACAGATCCTGATAACTCCGACCCTGCTTTAAATTTGACCATTTTTTTAGCTCGAATTACAATCTCTGCTCCTGTTTTTGGATTTCTTCCTTTTCTTTCAGCTCTATCAGATGTTGAAAAAGATCCAAAACCAACCAAAGCAACTTTACCACCACTTTTTAATGTTTTACTTGTTGTAGAAACGAAAGCATCTAATGCTCTTTTTGCATCTGCTTTTGATAATCCTGCTTCTAGAGCTACTGCTTCTACTAATTCTGTTTTGTTCATAATTGATTAATTAAGAATTTATTGGTAATTGAAGTTGCCTCAAATATAATGGATTATTGAAATTGAAGCAAAAAAAGTTATGCCGACAGCCATACTTATATCCAAAAAAAGGATTCAAATGACTTTTATCATTTTTAACAGCCTTTCTCTTCGTGTTTTTATTAAAATTGTTTTCATATGAAAATATGATATCTCAAGTAAAGACGACATCATAATTTTAGTTGATTCATTTTACAACAAAGTTAAAATGATGAAATTTTAATGGTAATTTTTAATGGTGTTGCCAATATAAATTGGGATACACACTTACCTAAAATGTATGATTTTTGGAAAAACATAGTTTCCTACACCGGAGGGTACAGAGTAAACACACTTAAGGTTAACTTGAGGTTCACTTAAACTTAAATGATTCATACCAGATATTAACAGAACAATTTGAAGTTTGAATTGAGCTGCTTACTAAAACAGTTAACAAATTGTTTAAAGGAGAAAATACACAAGTGACGTTTAACAAAGCGCACTCAATATCAAACGTTATTAGAATAAAATTAGCGAATCAAAAAAAGGAACTTTAAAGTTCTTTTTTTAATCTTTTAATGTCTTTTTTCATACCCTCTTCGATATCTTCATCGAGGTTCATACTGACGACTTTTACAATTGGATTATTACTTATTTTCCAAACCTTCTCATATTCGAGAATCGTCCCATTATTTTTAGCTGTAGCTTTAAATTTAATTACTGCCATTTCATCGTCTTCTCGTTTATAAACGATTTCCAACCCATTTATCTTATCAATTGTTAAATATCTAAACGTATGTAAATCTCCTTGAAAGCCTTCGTATTGTATACCTCCATCTTCTTTTAAGTAGTTAACTTTAAATTCCTGACTTCCATCTAACCATTTCTGGAAGTTTTTCGGATTCTTTAAAAAAGCATAAACCGAATCAACCTTGCTATTAAGTACATACGATTTAGAAACTCGAACTTCTGAGCCTACAAAAAACGATACCACAAATAATATTACGATAGCTGAACCTATAGCGATTAAAACGCCTTTTACGTGTTGTTTTAATTCCATTACATTCCTGGTATATTCGGTAAAACACCTTGCATTGCTGACGCACCTTCTGCTTGAGAAACTTTATCGGCACTCTCTAAGCCTCTGTTCACTGCCAACAAAAACAATTCCTCAATTTGCTCCTTATCCCCATCATCAATAATCATTTGTGGAATGTCAACATTAGTAACAACTTTGTTTCCATTTACAGTCACCTTAACACCTTGAGCGGAACCTATAACTGTAATTCCGTCCAACTTAGTTTTAACGTCTTCCATCTTTTGTTGCGCTTCTTGCAACTTACCCATCATATCTCCAAACATAACTTATATTTTAAAAAAGTGATTGCTGTCCTGCTTTCGCTGGTGCATCAACTATTGTTAATTCAATATTATACCCCGTAAATCTACGAAGATTAATCACTAGTCCTCCTTCAAATATTAAATACTGTCCACGAATACCTACTAAAACACCCCCAACGTCTGGCGTTTTGTCAAAATTCATACTTTTTACCTTCACAGGATATTCGTTTACAGGGTAATTGATTTCACAAACATCATCATCGTCAGAAATAAAATCTTGTAATTCCTCCGGTAAATACTCAATTAACTCATCCTTCGATTCCAATAAATCCACTTCTTCGTTTCTTTCATCTTTTAGCATTCGCTGCCAATTGGTTTTATCCGAAACGTATTCTTTTAAAGCAACTTCTATTAGTCCTGATGTATAACGATCGGGAACATCTGCCAACTTAATGGTTTTCCAAGCACCTTGATCAATCCATCTTGTGTTTTCATTTCCACCACTGGTAATTCCTACTTTAACAGCAGATGTTAAAGCTAAATACACAGTATGGTCTTTCACGTGATTTTTTTCTTCCCATTCAGGATCTCTTCCTTTTCCTTCATGACCTCGGCAAAGCTCTGGTCGGATAATACATTCTGAGTTTTCGGGAGCGGTTGCAAAACATGGGTAGCAAAAACCTGAAAACGACTTTTTAGTTAAGCGATGGCAAAGACAGCAATTAATTTCTCCTGTAAATGACAATTGGATTTCCTTACCAATTAAATCATTCATGTAAACTTCACCATCTTCAACAGGAAGCCAATAATCCACAGGGTTATTTAACTCCACTCTCATTTTTCTTAAATGTGATTTATACATTATAATGACATTAATCCTTCAATATGAGAAAGTGATTTATACTTATCGATAATCTGATCGGCACTAATTGCCATAACAACAGCTGTGAAACTAACGTATTTACCTTTACTTGATGCCTTGGTATTAATTTCGGCATCTTGAAAATGAGGTTTTAAATCAGGAATCTTATCCAACGAAGTAATGAATTTATACATATACTTAGAAGGGAATTCTTGATTTTCTAATTTCTCTCTTAATCCTTTATAATCGTCCACGTTGTAATAATTATATTAAAATTCTTGATTTTTAATCGCTTCTCCTAATTCCAAAACTACCTTCTTCATTATACTATATTCGTCTTTTGTAATACAATATGGAGGCACCAAATAAACTGTATTTCCTAATGGACGTAGTAAAACCTCTCTACTTAAAAAGAAGTCATAAAGTTTGTTTCGAATTGGGTTAAAGTATGAATCCTCTTCTTCTGTTTTAACTTCAAAAGCTAAAATAGTTCCCTTTTGACGAATATTTTCAAAACAATCAAAAACTTCTAATTCACTTTTGAACGAAGTATGAAAACCCATTAATTGTTTTATGTTGCTCTTAGTTTCTGGTCTGTCAAACAAATCCAAACTTGCACAAGCTGCTGAACATGCCAATGGATTCCCCGTATATGAATGTCCGTGAGAAAACATCTTTAGTTTATCATCCGAATAAAAAGCATCGTATATCTTCTGTGTACAAACTGTTAAACCAAGCGTCATTGTTCCGCCAGTTAAACCTTTAGACATACAAATCAAATCGGGCAATACTTTTGTTCCTTGGTAAGAAAAGAAATCCCCAGCTCTATAAAAACCAGTAAACACTTCATCAGCAATGGTTAATACATCATGTGCTTTACAAATGGCACAAAGCGTTTCCAACAATTCATTAGAATACATCACCATCCCAGCAGTTCCCATTACCAATGGCTCAAATGCAAAAGCGGCAATATCATCGTTCTTTACGTAACTTTTTAGTTGTTCAATTATATGAGCTTCATTCTTTCCATTTGGAGCATCTAAATGATACACATCAAAAAGGTTTGGCTCAAATGCAGCGGTAAAACTACCTCTTCCTCCTGTACTCATTACGCCAAAAGTATCGCCATGATAACTATCTTGGAAGGCGATAATTTTGTTTTTGATTTCACCTTTATTGTGAAAATATTGTATTGCCATTTTTAGCGCTACTTCATTGGACGTTGAGCCATTATCTGAAAAGAAGACTTTTGAATAATTATCTCCTACTTTATCTAAAATTCGTTCGCTTAACTCTAGCGCTTTCGGATGCGTAAAACCTGCGAAAATCACATGTTCCATCGTTAGCGCTTGCTTATAAATAGCATCAGCTAAGTACTTATTAGAGTGCCCGTGGACATTTGTCCACCAAGAACTAATTCCATCTAGGATATTTCTTCCGTCCTCGGCTTTTAACCAGACGCCTTTTGCAGATACAATTGGAACATTAGCTGGCGCTAATTTCTCTTGAGTAAAAGGATGCCAAATCAAATGATCTTTATCTTGTAACATAAGCTAAGTAAGTTGTTACAAAAATCGATATAGAAATGAAGAAAAACGACTATTAATCAATGATTTTATCAATAGTGGTCCAAAAAGTTTTAAGACTATATGTCGTAAATGGTTTTTCCACGAAAAATGGGACCTTACCTTTCTCGGTAAATTCACCTCTTAACTCCTGTAGAAATTCTTTTTTTGAATAAAAAACAAACTGACCACCACGTTCAATTGCGATAACGAAAACCTTATTATTTCTAATTTCGACACCTCCATCGAGTCCTGCATCAAAATAAATCAACTCATTTTGAATTGGATAATAAACATAAATATGAGCGGGAAAGACCTCTCCTACTCTTGACTTAAAATCTAACCTAACATTTGTAATCACTGGGTTTATTAGATTTTTTTTAACTTGAATAGACGTTTCTTTTAAATAAGCAACCTCACGAACACTAGCACTTACTTTAACAGAAACCTGATTTACATTCATGGTGTCCAATGGTGAATGTTTTTCATTTATGTAATAGGTTTTATAATTTAACCAACCTTCTCTACTCATTTTCTGCTCAAAACTACACATATAGCCGTTTAGCTTTTTCCAACTATAATTATCCCACTTTATTTGTCGCAATTTATTTTTTTCCTTTTCTCTTCTTAAATCAACATCAAACCGTTCCGATCTTAACTCCAATCGGCGTTCATAGATTAGGAATTTTTTGGAATAATAAAGTTTAGCGTGTTTTAAACTCGATTGTGGATTTACATAGCGAGGATAAGCAGGTATTTTTTCAATTTTACCGCCTTTTAAAACAATAAAGAAAGTCTCGTTAACATCGTCAAACTCTAAATAAACATCTTTCCATTTTTTACTTTTTACATAATCTTGATAGAATTGTGTTTTTGATTTTGCACCAACGTAAACCCAAAGCATTCCTGTAAACGCTTTTAACTCGGGATATAAATTCCCTTGAGGACAAACACTAAAAGCGATTTCTCCTTTTTTGGTTTTATATCTTGGATAATTCAAGTTCTTCTTCAAAAACTTCTTATTGTGCAACATTAATCCTATGCCTTCATAACTCCCATCAGCAAGTACTTTTTCTGAATAGCTATAGTTTAAATCCGAAAGTCTTTCAAAAAAGCTTAATGAATCAAACTCACTATAATTGTTTCGTTTATTAAACAAGGAGTGGTATTTTTTAATGGCTTTATTACACTTTTGAGATTTCGAGAGCATTGCAGGTTTAAAATCCACTCCAAAACTTGCTGATTCCTCTCCTTTATTTAGGCCATTTATAACTTCTACACTTTTTTTATTGTCGATTACTGCATTGGGGAAAATAGACTTTAATTGAGCCGATACTTCTTCGCCTACTTCATCAACAGAAACATATTTAATGTTTAATCCTTTTAGTTTTGAAAGTTCCTCGTTGATGTCCAAAAAAATATTATCCTCTGATTTAAAAGACTCTAAACTATCTAATTCGGATATTGACTTTGGTAAATCAACAAGATAGTTTTTTCGAATATCCAGCACTTTAAGTTGCTTTAACTCTTTAATGCTTTCAGGAATTTCGGAAAGACTATTTAAAGGAATTGATAATTCCTCCAATCCGCTTCCTCCTAAATCATCAACTAATTTCTCATAATTTAAATTTTCGTTCCCCGAAATATGTAAACTCCTTAGTGTCTTTATTTTTTTAAGTGAACTCGGTACCTCTTTTAATTTATTATCTATCAAAGATATTTTCTCTAGACTATCGAGTCCTGAAAGTTTTTTAAATAAATCATCATAATCCAATTGCTTATTTCCCACAATCGAAATCACTCTTAATCCAGAATTCTCTTTTAATTTCTTAGGAACCTTTGTTAAACCGTCATTATAAAACAGCTCCAATCCCTTCAATTTTTTGTGTTTGGATAAAATATTAAATAAATCATCCCAATGTTCTCCTGGTTTATAACCTGTTATTCTGAGGTATTCTAAATCGTCACAATGTTTTAAAAAGTCCTTTAGTAATACGACATCATCGTTTGTTGCATAAATGGTATAACGATTTGTTTTCCCACATTTGTAATCTTCCGTTAAAAGCTTATACCCTTGTCCGATAACTGGAGATAAAAAAATGAAGATCGACGCTATAAAAAGCTTTACTTTTAACATAAGAAATTATTAATTTCGCAATAATAATGAGATTTTAAAAATTAGATACAATTTATTTGTAACCATTTTTTAAAATTGCATTGTATTATTAAATTTAGCCAATTATTACATAAACGTTGTTTAAGAAAAGGGGAAAAATATCAGAAGAAAAATTAATTATCCTAGCGAAGAAAGATCGTAAGAATTTCAGGTATTTATACACGAAATACTACGAACTTATTTTCCTATTCCTTTTACGAAGAACCGAAAACGAAAACCTTGCTCAAGATATAACACAGCAAACTTTTATTAAAGCAATGTTAAATATTGAAAAGTTTGAATTTAAAGGATTTCCATTCTCTTCTTGGTTATATCGAATTAGTTTAAATGAACTAAACCTTCATTACCGAGAAACAAAAAAGAAAAGATGTATTAGTATCGATCAAAGCGAACTTCCTGAATTAGCGGAAGAATTGCCGAGTGAAGACAAACAACTTTCCAATGAGGATTTAATTGAATCCTTAAATGGACTATCAGACGGTGAAGTCACTTTAATTGAAATGAAGTATTTCGAAAAAAGAAGTCATAAAGAAATTGGTGAAATTTTGGGTATTACTGTAGCAAATGCAAAAGTAAAACTACATCGAGTTATAAAAAAGATGAGAGAAAGAATTGAGGTAAAATAATCAATTTGATTATACGTAATTTTAAGAAGTAAAATGAGTGACGATAATAAATATGACGTTAAACTAAATCCTAAAAAGCCTAATAGGGAAGATATTAAGGCTAAAATGGATTTTGAGGGTGCTTACAAAGCGTATACTCATAAAGTTTACCGTACTCCTTGGAGTAGGTTCCAAAGACATGCCTCCAAGAATAATAAAACAATGATGTTTATTATTCTTATCATAGTTGTAGGGTCTTTATTGTTTATTGAGGAAGAAGAGTCCAAGAATCCACCCGAAGATGTGAAAACAGAGCAAGTAGACAGCTTAAAATCACCACTTAAATTGAATGAATAATCTAAACATTATAAATAAAAAAGCATCGGTTTTACCGATGCTTTTTTATTTATAATACTTTTTCTCATTACCTAAGCATTGTTATAGTCCCAATTCTAGATTTAGCCTCTTGTCCTCCGCCTATATTAACATAGGTGTATTTTAAGTGATAAACATAAACATCTTGTTGAACTTCATTCGCATATCTCATATGGGTTCCGTCCCAGAAGTCCCCTAAGGCATGTCCTTCCCAAATTAACTCTCCCCATCTATTATAAACTAGTACCTCAACAGTCTCGATACTTCTACCTTTAATTATCCATGTCTCATTTAATCCGTCTCCATCCGGTGTAAATGAATTTGACAACCAAACATGTGAAGGACAATCTTCCTGAACTTTCACCCAGTCTCTCAAAGTACAACCAACCTGATTGGTGATATCAACTACATAAGTTCCCGGAGCGTTAATATCTATTAACTGTGTTGTTTCCATCGTACTCCATAAGTAAGAATTTCCAACTCTTCCTGGATTTAAACTTAAACCGTTTGGTTCATCTTCAAAACAAACAACAGTATCATTTCCTAATCTACTCTCAGGTAAAGAATGAACAGTTATTTTCACTTCACCTTCATCTGTACAGGCACCGTTCGCTACCTCTAAGCTATACGTTCCAGACACCTCTACAGTAATGCTCGTTGAAACTTCATTTGTACTCCATTCAAAGTCGTAACTAGGATCAACCTCTGCACTTAAAAGAGTAATTATATCACCTGCACAAATGTTAGTATCTGGTCCTAAATCTACAGTTGGCACTTCTAAAAAGGTGAAAATAACAGTATCTTTTGTCGAACACTTTGTTGCTACATCTGTTACAGTCACGCTATATTCACCAGTTGTTGTAACGTCGATTGATCCTGATGATGCTGAACTTCCTCCAGCCCATTGATTGATATAATCTACATCATCAAATCCAGTTCCTAATGGGAACGTTTCTCCTTCGCAAGGTAATTGATCATTTGGTAAATTAACAGAAGGTGGTGTATTCACTTTTAAATAAACACTCGCTGTGTCAGCACAGCCTGTAGCATCATTGGTAACTGTCACACTGTATCTATTTTCTGTTGTTACAATGATTGTGTTACTTATTTCACCAGTATTCCATGCAGTACTTACTCCACTTAAACCATGATCTAAAACTCTATCTTCTCCTAAACAAATCGACCCAGCTGATAATTGGGGATCTGGAATTGCATTTACAACAAAATCAATCGTTGTATCCCCTGTACAACCTTCATCACTTGTAATACTTAAACTGATCGATCCTGCATCACCATTACTAACTGACGTAAGTGCTAAATCATTTCCTGTTGATCCACCAAACCATGTAAAAGTATAACCTGCTGAAGGGTATCCAGAAACAAATGTAATGTCCTCTCCAGCACAAACTGCCGTATCTTTTAAACTTATTGGAAGATTATTATTTACACTTACACTACTTGTATCGTTCGTAACACAACCAAACTCGTTTGTAAAACTTAAAATAACTTCAACTTGGTCTCCATCTAATCTATTGTCAACAGTGTAACTCGTTCCTGTTGAATTATCAATCAACCATTGCCAATTTGCACCAGTAACTCCCTGAAGATCATTAGGTACGTTTATCTTAGCACTTCCTGCAGGACAAATCGATGTATCCAATGAAACACTATAAGCTGTTCCTAATTCTTCTGCTACAGCGATTGTATCGCCATACATACAACCGTTTGTATCAACTACACCTAAGGCATAAGTCCCTACTAAAGAAACATCTTGCATCTCACTAATTCCAAGAGGAATCAAGTTGGTTAAATCAGCCCATTGATATGAAACAAATACTCCTCCGTTTAATGTTATTGTTGGCATAGTTCCAGTACAGATAAAAGTATCTGTACCTAAATTTACACTTGGTAATGCGTTAACTGTTAATATAACTGAGTCTCTAAAAACACAACCTGCACTATCAACTTCCAACCAATAAACTCCATCTTGATCGGTAGATAATGAAAGTCCAGTTGAAAGGTCATTCCAACCTATTACGTTTACATCACTTCTTCCTGAAGCCATGGATAAATTTACCTCAGCATCACCCAAACAAATTTCGTGATCATCTCCTAAGTCTATTTGTAAAGGATTTACCTCTGTAATTATAATTGTATCTCTTCCTTCACAACCACCTGCATCAGCAACTAAAACAGTAACTGTTCCGTCGCCTGTAGTAAACGTTTGTGCTGCTATTACTCCTGCTTTATTCCAATCAAACGTAAAACCTGATCCAAAACCAGCATCTAAATCTATTGTTGTCCCAGTACAAATCTCACGATCATCTCCTAAATCAACAGTTAATTCTGTTGCTACTTTTAAATGAACAGTATCCGAATCACTACAATTGTTTGCCGTTACAATTATGTAATAATCACCTTCGTCTGCATTTCCTTTTTGGATAGATTGACCTGATTCTCCACTACTCCAATTAAAATCTGCACCAGGGTTTCCTGCATCAAAAGTAACAGCTGGAGAGGTTGCACAAATTGTAACCGTATCAGCTCCTAAATCAACTTGAGGTGATTGATTAATCGTTATATTAATTGTATCCTTTGCAACACAACCTGAATTATCTTCTACTATAATACTATACTCTCCAGTAGTATTTACAGTAATACCTTGTGATAAAGATCCGTTCTTCCAAGTATACGTTGAGAAGCCTAATCCTGCATCCAATTGTATATCTCCTAAGTTAGAACACAAAGCAGTATCTGGACCTAAATCCAAGACAACACTTCCTAAAACAGTAACAGTTATAGAATCTCTTGTTGAACAACCAGCAACCGTTACTTCTACTTTGTATTGAGCAGTTGAATCTGCGTTGATCGTTTGAACTGTTTCTCCTAACGGTTCCCAAAGATAATCTGCTCCGATATTTTCAGCATTTAACGTTAATGTACCTGAAGCCGCACATATTGAAGTATCGTTTCCTAAATCAACAATTGGAGATGTTCCAATTGTAACATTAATCGTATCAGATCCAATACAACCGAATACATCTTCAACATCTACAAAATACTTTCCTGAAGTGTTTACCAATAATGTTTGAGTTGTTAAACTGTTATCTCCATTCCAAAAAACGCCTGAAAACCCAGTTCCAACATCTAGTGTTAAATCTCCATCACATATTGCAGTATCATTTCCTAACTCTAAAATTGCATCTCCAGAAACAGTAATCACAACAGTATCACTATCTGCACAAGCTCCAACCGAAGCAATTGCCCAATACTCACCAGTTTCTATCACATTAAAAGTAGTATCTACTAATCCGTCTTTCCATTCGTAAGTTGCGTCTACATTAAAGGCATCTAAAACAAAGGTTCCGTTTGCAGCACATACTGTTGTATCATTTCCTAAATCAACAATTGGAATCACCCCTACTGTGATACTTAATTCTAAAGAATCTGCACCACATGAGTTTTCTCCAACAATTGTTAAAACTCCATCAGTTGCATTATCAGCAAAATCTAATGTTGCACTAGAATCTAAAGGTGTTGGATTAAAGGTTAACCCTGTTCCTGAATATTTCCAAGTATAAAACATTGCACTTACAGCTGTTGAAACTTCAATTAAATTATCCTTAGCTCCTGCGCAAATTATTGTATCACCGTCTTTATAAAAAGGAGCATTGGGTACTATTTGCTTGATAAATTGAATCGTATCTGAATACACATGACAATCTGTATTTCCTGCATCTGCATTATCACTTACTAAAACGTAATACTCACCTGCGTCCGAAATTACAAACTCACCTGTTGTATTGGTAGGTACTTGAGCTTCATCATTAAGGTACAATTCATATAAAAACATCCCTGCATCATTTCCGTCTAACTTTACATAAAGCGTTGAATCGGTACAGGATAAAACAGTATCTGTTAAACCGATCTCATTATCGTTAATTAAAGTAACCGTACCTGGATTTGCACAAACAGAACCACAACTAAGATCTCCAGGCACAATAACAGAATCCTTTAAGATACATTGTGGGTTGTCCGTATTTGTTGCTGTTACAGTATAAACACGATCGGTTGATTGAACAATAACATCACCCGTTGTTTGAATAGCAGTTGTTACTTCATTATTAATACTTGGTGCCCATGCAATTGAGTAATTTGAAACGTCCTCGGGACAAGTTACAGTGTATGGGTCTCCAACGTAATTCCCATCAAATGTAGCTCCTCCAGCAGGCGCAGTAATTGCTGTATCTAAATCATTATTTTCATCATAAATACTAAATTGATAATCTCTTAATTGAGAAGCTCCTGGAGTTCTTGCCACCGCTGTACCAATTGTAATTTGATCTCCAGTGTTTAAGGACAGCCAAAACTCACTAATCGGAGCTGGATTCCAATCATCTAGCTCTCCCTTTGGCGCTATTCTAGTGTCTTTTTGAATTAATGTTTTACCTGTTGAAGTAGTTATGACAGCGTTCACCCATCTTTCCCATTGAAAGTGAATTGGTGTATGCACTTGTATTTTCCATAAACATGGCGTTGGTTGTTCCTTAATTTTAGCACCTAAATCTGCCTGACAATCCGTCATACCTAAAAGGTCAGCATCAATATATTCGTTAATTTCTGTATCGTAACCAACTATTACTGTAGTATAAGCAATACAGTTAAGATCGGATAAATCTTGTAATTCAAAATTATAAGCTCCATCTCTCACACCATCCATCTGAACGGTCCCTCCTGATGTTTCAAAAGAAACCGTATCATTTCCAACTGGTGTAGTTGCAATATAAGTCACCAAGTAATCTGCAGGGAAGTTTGTTAAATCTAACGTAATACTTCCGTCAGGTGTTCCCTTACAAACTGCATTTACGGATGTTCCTGAAGCAATAAATGGACATAATTTACAATCATTAGCAGTCACTGTAAATCCATTAATATCTCTTGGGTCTTGACAAGCGTTTTGTGTATTACTGTAAACGGTATAACATCCATTCGAATTACAAATCTGACCTGAATAAACATCAGTTCCCAAAGCATTTGGTGTAACTGTCACTTGCTTATTTGTTCCGATAAGCGTTCCTGTTTCAACATCACCTTTAAACCATTTGTATTGAATATTAGGATCATTTCCAGCATCAACCATTAACTCAAGTGTAACCGATTTCCCTAGGCACATGGTAGTTGTTCCGTTAATAATATCAACATGACCGTAAGGCAAGTAATCACCAGTACACCCTAAATCAATACCAATTGGAGTACCCTCTACTGCTGTTGGCTTATCCATCGGTAAATGCAAAACAATTGCATCGATAACTTCTCCAAAATCAGTGAAATTTATTGTTCCTCCTAATGAACCTGCTTTTGCTGTAAAAGCGGTTTCAACGTATGGTATAACATCGTTTACAAAATCAACATCTCCAAACATCGGTTTAATTATATCCAAATACTTTATCACCTCACTGTAAGGAACCGCTCCATCGTAATAACCACCAAATGAGCTTCCAGCCGGATACTCACAATAACTTGTATTATTTTCAACTACAGAAACCCATTTTGCGATATCATTTGCATAACCGGCAGTTGTTGCAGGTAAGCCTGCCCAACAACCTGGACCTGTATCATTTAAAATACCTTCAGCATTTAAAAAAGCATTTGGACCTCCATTATAACTAGAAGCTGACATTTTCACATAAGCATATGGATCATGCTTCATTTTACAATCTACATTTTCATAAAAATCCCAACCTACGTTGTAATTAAAAATTTGGCTGGTATATAAATCGTAATAGGTTTTTGTTAAAGCACTTGCCTCAAATCCGTCAACCCCTTCTATTAATTGGTCATACATTGTTGTATTATCACCTGGATTAGAAGAAGTAGGAATTCTACCGTTTGGATATGCTTGCTGTAAGGCACTCCATGCGTTACCAGGTCCTTCTATTTGTAAACACCCATTATTTATTTGGGCTGCATAAACTATATTCGGGTCATAGGCGTCGGGAACATGAGATGGATCATCCCAAGTTAAACCTGTTGCACATCTCAATTCAGTTTCCTGAATTAGAGTTGCCATCCAATATCCCATATTTGGATATTCAACTCTTTGATTAATATTACGTGCTAAATTCCATGCTACTGCAATTGCAATTGCCCACGAAGGTTTATTTGAGGGAATGAAACCAGGTCGTATAATACTTCCTCTTTGAGCCCATCCCTGACCTAGATATAGTTTTCCTGCAGGATTTGCTGGGTCGGTTGGGATATTTGCACTTATGTAACCTAGAGTATCAAATTTGGCCCTAGATGGTAATCCGGGGCAATCATTTTGAGCCAATGCTCTGTTGAAAAGCAAGGTTACAAAAGAGACTACTAAAATTAGACAGTTTTTTGTATTCATATTTAAACTTGTCAATTGCAAGGTGGCATTGGTCAAAAGTAATTTTACTTACTAGTTAAAACGCCTCTTAAAAATAAACAATTAAAAACAAGAAAAGTTACACCTTACGACAAAAACTAAATCGGTTTAGATGAGATAAAAACACTCAAAAAGCTATTCATGTTAATTGAAATATAACATTTGAGAAAACAAGTTTTGTGCTTTTGCTTAATGCGGAAGCTTCTTAGAAAAATAACCGTATGAAAACGTTCCAATCATCGCACTCAAAATAACAACTAAAAAAGATAAATATCCATTCCCTACTAATGTAAACATTGGCCCAGGGCAAGCTCCTGTCATCGCCCAACCTAATCCAAAAATTGTACCTCCAAAAAGATACCGCTTCCAAGTTATTTGTTTTGGTGTGAACAAAATAGAAGTTCCGTTAATAGAATTCATTCGCGTTTTTTTAATGACTTGAATTGTGATTATTCCAATAATTATTGCAGATCCAATAATTCCGAACATATGAAAGGATTTAAACTTAAACATCTCATAAATTCGATACCACGAGATAACTTCTGACTTTGAGAAAATTATCCCCAACAACAATCCTGCGAATAAAAATTTTATTTTTTTCATCTTATTATAAGCTTAATATGGTTGGTAATAAAAAATATGTCATTATTATTCCTCCAATGAAAAATCCAATTACAGCAATTAAAGAAGGCAATTGTAAATTACTTAACCCGCTAATTGCATGACCGGAAGTACAACCTCCAGCCCAACGAGTTCCAAATCCAATTAAGATCCCGCCTCCCACTAACATAATGATTCCACGAAGGCTAAAAATAGCATCGATCGAAAACAATTCTTTTGGTAACAATTGTTTACCTGGATTTTTAATACCCATAGATTGTAATTCCAAAATAATATCAGGGTTCAAATCCATGGGTGCTCCTGAACTCATATATTCACTTGCTATAAAGCCCCCTAATACTGCGCCTGCAAGTAATATTAAATTCCAAATTTGACTTTTCCAATCAAATCTAAAAAACTCAGAGAACTTACCTGCTCCTCCAATCGAACACATTGTCTTGAAATTACACGATAATCCAAAGTTTTTCCCGAAAAACAACAGCAAAAACATCGTTAACGCTATCAATGGACCAGCAATATACCATGGCCAAGGTTCTTTTATAAATTCAATCATTTTAATTCTTCAAAAAGCGATCTATTTACTTTATAAAGTAGATCGCTGTAATTCATATAATCAATTATTAGTCTTTTATATTCTTAATCTAAAGTTGAAGGACAAACATATTCTGTTAGCTTCAAGCCTGTTTCTCTAATCGACTTAAAACCGCCTGCAACATCAATTACTTTATCAAAACCTCTCGATTTTAAAATTGATGCTGCTATCATACTTCTGTACCCACCTCCACAATGAATATGATATGTTGTGCTTTTATCCAGTTTAGAAATAATTTCATTTATCGAACCCAAAGGATAATTCACAACTTTTTCATCATTAATATGTTCCATCAAATATTCCGTAGTTTTCCTTGAATCTAAAACATTAATATCTCCAGCTAATCTCTTTTCGAGCTCAGCAGCAGAAATAGACTCTATTGAATCAACTTCGTTTCCTGCATCAATCCAAGATTTCATACCTCCTAATAAGAAGCCAATCGTATTATCATACCCAACTCTACTTAACCTTGTAACAACCTCTTCAGCTCTTCCTTCATCTACAATTAACAAAATAGGTTGTTTTAAATCGATGATTAAGGCACCAACCCATGGTGCGAAACCACCATCAACTCCAATATTTATAGCATTTGGAATAAAAGCATCTTTAAATGTTTGTGGTTTTCTAGTATCCAATAATAAAGCCCCAGATTCGTTTGCCAATGCTTCAAAATCAGGTACTGATAATGCTTTTGTTCCTTGTGTAATTACCTCATCTATATTTGCATACCCTTCTTTATTCATGGCTGCATTTTTAGCGAAGTACTGCGGAGGTGTTGTTAAACCAGTTGTAACTTCTTTGATAAATTCGTCCTTAGTCATATCGGATCTTAAAGCATAATTGACGGCTTTTTGATTTCCTAAAGAATCAATGGTCTCCTTACTCATATTTTTACCACAAGCCGATCCTGCGCCATGACCTGGGTAAACGATTACGTGATCGGATAAAGGCATTATCTTATTTCTTAAACTATCAAAAAGCATTCCTGCCAAATCACTTTGTGATAAATCAGTCTTAACTGCTAAATCAGGTCTTCCCACATCTCCAATAAATAAAGTGTCTCCTGAGAAAACCGCATGATCCTTACCATTTGCATCGATTAATAAAAAAGTAGATGATTCTTGAGTGTGTCCAGGAGTATGTAAAACCTTAATAGTAACAGCTCCAATTTTAAACTCTTGATTATCTTCTGCTATGATTGATTTATAAGTTGTTTGAGCTGTAGGTCCGAAAACGATATCAGCACCAGTTTTTTCAGCCAAAGAAACATGTCCACTAACAAAATCAGCATGGAAGTGAGTTTCAAAAACATACTTAATTTTAGCCCCTTCTTGTTCCGCTTTATCAATGTATGGTTTAGTTTCTCTTAAAGGATCAACAATCGCTGCTTCTCCATTAGATTCAATATAATAAGCACCTTGAGCTAAACATCCCGTATAAATTTGTTCGATTTTCATCTCCATATAATTTTATGATTCGATTAATATTGGTGGTAACAATAATAGCAAGTTCACTTTCCTTTAGCAGTGACTCAAATCACTTAAAGATATTAAATGTCTTTTTCTTTAAAAACATTAGTTTGTAGCGCGTGCTTAAAAACTTGTTTTTGTTTTTCATCCGTACAATTATCAAAGCAATCAATAGCTGTTTGAACATCATTATAGAAATGTTTCACCCCTAATTCCTCTATAAATTTTGTTTTAAAAAGAAAGTCTCTAACGGGGCCTATTAACCCCGAAAAAGCAACTTGAATTCCTTTTAATTGTAGCTCAGCTATTAATTCTTTTAATGCTTGTAGAGCCGTTGCGTCAATACTAGAAATACTTCCACAGTCAATACAAATACTTTTAAGGGCGCCCCTTTTAACTCAACCTCTTTTTTTACTGCATCTATAAAATGTGTGACATTGGCAAAGTACAATTGGGCATCATGGCGCAGTACTAAAACATCATCTCTTACATCAATCTCCTCAAAACGACCTACATTTCTAAAATCATTCGTTCCTTTTAGTCTTCCCAAAACGGCTATATGAGGTTGTGTTGTTCTGTAAATAAGCATGATTAAAGAAATAGAAACACCTGCTGTTATGCCCTCTTTAACACCAAATGTAAGTGTAACAACAAAAGAAACTAACAACATCCAGAAATCTTGTTTCTTCGTTTTCCAAAGAAATACAGGATATTTAAAATCAATTAAACCAAACACGGCAACCATAATTATAGATCCTAAAATCGCTTTGGGTAAATAGTAAAAGAGTGGTGTTAAAAATAAAAGTGTTATTGCAATTAAACCTGCGGCGATAATTGCCGCTAAATTAGTTTTTGCTCCTGCCTGATCACTTACCGCCGATCGACTAAAACCTCCTGTTGTAGGATAGCATCCAAAAAAAGACCCTACTAAATTACCCATCCCTAAACCAATCATCTCCTGATTATTATCCAACTCATACTCTCCTTTATGAGTTGCTTGAATTGCTTTTGCAATCGATATAGATTCCATAAATGCTATTAATGCTAATGTTAATCCGATTGGAATTAACGCTTCTAAATTTTCGGTTCCTAAATCTGGTATTGAAAATGAAGGTAAACCTGTAGGGATCTCTTTAACAATACTTACGTTATCACTTTCTAAACCGCCAAACTGAACAACTACTGTTCCAGCCACTACAGCGACTAGAGCTCCAGGAATCGAATGGTGTACCTTTTTAATATTCAGAACCAATAGGATACCTCCTATTCCTATACTTAGCGTTACTCAATTAATAATCTCATAACTAAGGACGGCTTGATAAATAATTGAAAAAATATTAGTGCTTCTATTTAAATCGACTCCAATGATGTGCTTTAATTGGTTTAACCCAATAATTAAAGCTGCTGCCGATGTAAAACCACTGATTACTGGTTTTGATAAAAAATTAACTAAGAATCCTAATCGAAATATTCCAAAAGCGACCTGAACTAATCCCATTATAAACGAAAGTAAAACTGCTAGTAAAATATAGCTTTCACTCCCAAGCGCAGCTATTCCTGAAACTCCAGCCGCAACTAGTAAAGAATCTAATGCAACAGGACCAACGCTAATTGCCTTGACGTTCCAAAAATGGAGTAAACAACCTAAAGATTCATTGCTGCATATAATCCATAAAATGGTGGAAAACCTGCAATCATTGCTTAAGCCATTCCTTGAGGAATAAGCATCACGCCTACAGTTAAACCTGCCGAAATATCGCCTGTAAAATATGCCTTTTTGTAATTGGGCAACCAATCTAGAATAGGGGGGAATTGCTTTAAATTCATCTTCATCATTTCACTTTACGCAAAGAAATGAGATTAAGGTTTAAGTCACAGTGATTTTAATCACAGTAACCTGAATTAAATTATTCTCCAATAAACTCTACTCTTCTGTTTAATGCTCTGGATGCTTCACTATTATTAGGAGATAACGGTCGGGTTTCTCCGTAACCTTTAGACTCTAATCTTATAGGAGGAATTCCTTTTGAAATAAAGTAATTTTTCACAGATAGAGCTCTGTTTTCAGATAACGCCAAATTTTCTCTAAAATCGCCTACATCATCTGTGTGACCATGAATTTTAAGCTTTAATACTGGATTAGATTGCAAAACCAATAAGATTTCTTGTAAGATGATTTTAGCTGAATCGGTTAATTCAATCGAATTACTTTCAAAGGTGAAATTAGGAAGAATAATGGTGTCACCAGTAGAAATTTTAATCGCTGCTTCATCCTCTGTAATTTCCACAATTGTATCTGGTGAAATTGTAATGATTTTTTCTTGCGGACATTCTATGTGGTATATAGGCAAAGAAGGTAAACCCAATCCTAAATGCATTTTATACTCAACGGGAATACATATTTGCTCTGGTCTCCATTTTGCGTTTTCACCTAAACGGTTTGGGAATTCAATTTCTCCAATAAAATTGCAGCCTAATTCATAAGCTCTTCCTTGAAAATCCATTGGGATGTATAACCTTTTGTTTGGTCCTTCTTGAATTTGTCCAAATCGCGCATTCGTTTGATGTCCGTGATGTAAAAGTTTTCGAGATGCGTTAATTTGAGATTCATACTGATAATAAATTTCATATTGATTCAGCTTCTCCCCTTCACATTCGGTGATATATAACAAACTATCATTTGGTGAAAAAGCAACTCCATAAACATCATCTGGATCAGAAAAATTATTAATCTGCGCAAACGTAGCATCAACCACTCCTGTTTTATTGTTGAAATTTACAATTTCACAAACTCCATTAGTTCCATTTTTAAAAAATGTTGTGGCTAACTGATTGTGTTTGTGATTAACATTCATAATACCAATGGACTTGTATAAAAATCCATGCTTACCTTTCGAAACAGACAAAGCGTATGTTCCCTTAGAGACAACTTTTTTGAATGTCAAACTAGAATCGATTAAAACAGACTCATATGATTGTCTAGATTTTAATCCTGCACCATGAAATACAGCCCAATAATCTATTCCATTACAATGCGGAACAATTGTAGCAGCTTGCATGTAGTTACCAACTAATAAAGCTTTGTTTGATTGAATTACATTAATTCGTTCATTTTCCCCAACTGTTATCTGAGTAAAATCCCACCCTGTTACATTATTACCGCTACCGCGTGGGTGAATTAATAAATACTCATCATCCTTATTTGGTGTTTTTACCGATAATATTTGAGCGTGTGAATTACTGGATTGTAATAAAACTTCTGCTTCATGATAATGGTTATCCCAAATTCGAGAACCATCTGAGTAAAAAAGGACTTCTCCTTTATCATCAGACATTACCGTACTTAATTCGTTCTCTACGGTCATCCATTCGTTTTGAATCCCCTTTTGTTTTGTTTCTCCCGTTTCTCCTTTTATTACATAAGGATTATCACCTTTGGAAAAGTTTAAGCCCGATTGATAGCCGAAATACCATTTATTAGGACTTGATTGCCCGATAGCAAACAATCCTAAAAAGATAAATAGCGTAGTTAGTTTCATAAAAATCGATTTCATAAAAAAGCCAACCCTTTTGAGGATTGGCTTTTTTTATTTTCTTTTAGAAAGAATTACTCCGAGTGAATAACAGTAAAAAACCCGTTGATTCTTTGTTGACTCTCACCAGGAGTTAAAAACGTATAGTAATAAGTCCCGGCGGGAACATAGGTTCCTATTTCTGTTCTCATGTCCCAAATCGGATAACTATTATCCTGAGCATTATAAACTTTAACCCCCCAACGATTATATATTTTTAATTCAGAATTTGTCCAATCTTGATTTAATAACGTCTGACCAATTATAAGCTCAAAAGCATCATTAATTCCATCAGAATTTGGAGTTACAATATTTGGAAAAGTATATGAACCAGTACAAGATGCGGCATCTAAAAGATTAACTTTTACTGAATCGATAATCTCACAAGTCTCATCAGAAATTCTAAAAATATAATATTCTCCAACATTAGGATGAACAGTAGTGTATGGTTTTTCGTTATCCCATAAATTATTCCAGTGATAATATGGAAATTCGGCATTAGCATAAATTGTATCACCAACACAAGCGCTAAAACCCTCACCTAAATTAGGTTTACCATATAGTGAAATTGAATTGTAAGGACTAACAAAGTAATCATCTGAAGCTTCTTGAGCTGGAAATGTTGCAGAATTTGCAATTGATGTTCCCGCAGTATGTATTTTAACACTTAACCTAGAACATAAATTTTGGTTATTAAAATCCAATTCTTGTTTCGGAATTACAAAAGTGTAATAAACATGGTTAATAGCTTCATAAGTAGAAGACTTTAACTCTACTTTTGCAAACCCTCCAGAATTGGCTTCGCAAGGCGTAATATTATTAGGCGACGTCACATGTCCATTACATAACGAGTTTGTTTGTGTAGAATCATGAGTATAAAACAAATCAATCTGACTCGTACCTAGGTCGATAAAGTTGTTTGAGTTTAAATCAAACATTAAATATACAAAATCATCATCGTCACCCAATGTTCCACTACTGTTCAAATCCAGGGTGAAATCGTTTAAAACTTCAACATAAATTTTAATACTATCTCCAAAAACCTTGTAGGTGATTTTATGCGCATCATCCGAATCAATAATGATTCGATCTTGTGAAAAAGCAGTAAAGGTAAAAAGGGAAAGAAAAAGTAAGGCGGTAGTTTTTATTGTACTCATGATTTTATAAAAATTAGGTCTCGTGACAAAACGTAGATACTAATTTAGTAAAATCGATTTAGAGTTTCAACCTTCCCCAGCGATGTTCGTCAAAAAAATGATTTTCAAGCAATTTATGAGTTCCTTTTAACTGATCAACAACATCTTTAGCCCACTCTAAATACTCAAATTTCTGCTCATAACTCCAGTTGGGTATATCTGCACCACAAATATCTTGAATGTTACAAATTTTATCTGCAATCCGAATTAATTTAGCCTCATATGATAAATTGGACGCATTTTTAATCTGCATAGCCTTTCGTTCATCCCGAGGTTTATCTTTTTCATCAGATACTTCTAAAACAAGGTCTGCAACCTTCTCATTAAAAATATTCTTAATATCAGAATGTGTTGTATCGGTATCCTCGATAACATCATGCAACAGTGCCGCAGCGATAATTTCAGGATCTGAAATCCCTCCCACCTTTTCTAAGACATAAGCAACTTTAATCGGATGGTTTATATATGGGGTGTTTAAATTTCCTTTGCGAAACTGCCCCTTGTGTTTATCCGACGCAAATTTAGCGGCTTTTAAAATCATGACCACAATACGGTTAATTTTCAAAAAAGTTGTTTAAGAAGAAAGACTCTTGCATAAAAAAAGGGAAGCTTAGCTTCCCTTTTCCAAAAAACAGTATAATTTATTTATACATTAAATCTAAAATGCATAACATCTCCGTTATCTACAACATATTCTTTCCCTTCTACCGAAAGCTTTCCTGCTTCTTTACAAGCAGCTTCAGAACCATGCTCAACATAATCATCGTACTTAATTACTTCAGCTCTAATAAACCCTTTTTCAAAATCAGTATGAATTACTCCCGCAGCTTGCGGCGCAGTCATTCCTACTTTAATTGTCCAAGCTCTTACTTCTTTAACACCTGCTGTGAAATAAGTACTCAAGTTTAATAACTCGTATGCTTCTCTTATTAATTTATTAACGCCTGGCTCATCTAATCCTGCATCTTCTAAAAATAGTTGACGCTCTTCATAATCTTCTAATTCTGCTATGTCAGATTCTAACTGAGCACAAACCATCATCACACCAGCATTTTCTTCTGCCGCAATTGCCTTTATTTTATTTACATATTCGTTTCCTCCTTTCAACGCAGCTTCATCAACATTACATACGTACAATACTTTCTTTGCTGTAATTAAGTTTAACTCATCAACCTGAATCAGCTCATCTTCAGTAAACTCAATAGATCTAACTGACATTCCTGATTCGATGGTTTTTACCATATTCTCAAAAAGATCAACATGTTTTTTTGCTTCTTTATCTCCAGATCTTGCAACTTTTTTTGCTCTATCAAGACGTTTCTCAACAGTCTCTAAATCCTTTAATTGTAATTCGATATCTATTGTTTCTTTATCTCTAACAGGATCAATAGAGCCATCTACGTGAATAATATTACCGTCATCAAAACATCTTACAACATGTAAAATAGCATCTGTTTCACGAATATTTCCTAAAAATTGGTTTCCTAAGCCTTCTCCTTCACTTGCTCCTTTCACCAAACCAGCTATATCAACAATCTCCATAGTATTTGGCACTACACGTTCAGGATTAACCAGTTCCTCTAGTTTCTCTAACCTTGGATCTGGAACATTAATTATACCAACATTAGGTTCGATTGTACAAAAAGGAAAGTTTGCAGACTGTGCTTTTGCACTTGACAAACAGTTAAAAAGAGTGGATTTTCCAACATTTGGTAATCCTACTATTCCACATTTTAAAGCCATAGTAAAAAAAATATTTCTACAAAGATAATGCGAATAGGTAAAACATATACAATGTATCTAGTTTTATACCAATTCTAACATAAATTATCTGATAACAAGTTCTAATTATCCCATTGCCATTAACAGATTATCTTTAGATAACAAAATACCTCAACCCTAATTACTTCTCCAGGTTTTTAAATGAGTGGATTCATAACTGAACTCTAATGTGCTCCAACCTTTTTTCTCTAAATCTTTTACTTTAAACCAAAGCTTAGCACCTTTAGCCCCCAATTTTTTAACCACATGTATGCTTTGCGCGGGCATGTAACTCTGCATCAATAAAACAGCCTTTTCTCCTTGCGCATTTTCGCAAACGTTTGCAACCATCACTACGTGTCCGGGGAAGCCCCCAATTATCAAAACATCACCTGCCTTAATATCTTTTGTGTTCTGAGTTTTTAATTCTTTGTTTAAACTATAAGTTCCTGCATAGTTATATACATTGATAAGATATTTTTTAAATCCACTATACAACTTGTCATTCGCCTTTGGGGCAGTATAATAATTAACTTTATTTCCACTTACCTTTATTTTCTTTCCGGAACGCCAAGCTGAATACTCGGCATTAAAACCAGATGTATAATTAAAATGAATTTTATCATATTGTAAGGAGGCGTATAAATATTCTGATCGAAGACGGATAACAGCATCTGCACATTGTTGTAAATCTCTTTTTCCAACATCAATATTTACAACTCCAGCGTTTAACATTTGAAACCTTTTTTTAGTGCCATCATAAAGCATGATTTTACTTCCTTTTGGTTTTAAGGGTAAAAATCTAAGCCATTCACCAAAACTTCCTTTTTTAACATTTGTTAATTTAAACCCCAATGGTAATACAAACCGATTAACGAGAGGCTCCCCTTCTATTGTAGATTGCCATGAATATTTTAAACGGGAAGGCCTTTTTAAAACAACTGTTGCACTTGAATTATCAATCAGATTTACCTTTATATATTCAGGCGAATCAGCAACTAATCCACAACCAATAATTAGTATCAAAAAACCACTTCCTAGAAGCTTAAACGAAGTGATTATCTTGTCTATTTTCATCATATTTAATATATACGCTTAAATGCGATAGTTATTATTCGTTACAAATTAGTTTTAATCATTATTTTTGTATCGAATTTAAAACTCCAATCTTTTGTTAGAAGTTAAATCACAAGGTTATTCAGTTATTATTGGCGATGATAGTATCACGCACTTAAATGACTTTTTAAACGAAAATAAGCAATACAGTAATTATTTTATTATTGTAGATGAAAATACGGCTGAACACTGTTTGCCTACACTTTTAACAAATATTGATTGTTTATCAAAAGCTGAAGTTATTCAAACTGAAAGCGGTGAAGACAACAAAACAATTGAGATTGTTACTCAAGTTTGGTATGCCATGAGTGATGCTCATGCCGACAGAAAAGCTTTAGTAATCAATTTAGGTGGTGGCGTTATTAGTGATATGGGTGGTTTTATAGCGTCTACATACAAAAGAGGTGTCGACTTTTTGAATGTTGCAACTACGCTACTTTCGCAAGTTGATGCAAGTGTAGGCGGGAAATTAGGAATTGATTTAGGTGGATTAAAAAACCAAGTTGGGGTTTTTAACTTCCCACAAATGGTTGTGATCTATCCTCCATTCTTATCTACGTTAGAATTTAGACAATTAAGAAGTGGGTTTGCCGAAGTTTTAAAGCATGCTTTAATTCAAGATGCAAACTATTGGGAGAAAGTGAAAAATATAGAAGTGACAACCGATTATGACTGGAATGAAATTATAGAACACTCCGTTCAAATCAAAAATAAGGTTGTACTTAAAGATCCTACCGAACAAGGATTAAGAAAAATATTAAATTTCGGACACACTATTGGTCATGCCATTGAAACTTGGCATTTAGAAAATGATCCAAACTTTTTTTTACACGGTGAAGCTATTGCAATTGGAATGATTGCTGAAGGATATTTATCCAATCAAAAAACAGGACTTAGCGAAGCTGAATTGAATGAAATGGTTGACGTTCTTAAACGAGTTTATGACTTAAAACCAATTTCTCCTGAAAACTTTGAAGCATATTGTGACCTAATGATTCACGATAAAAAGAATTCCGGCGGAAAAATAAGTTGTTCTTTATTAACTAAAATTGGTAATTGTAAGTGGGATATTTTCGCGAATAAAGAGGATCTACTTAATGCACTTGAATATTATAATAAAACTGTTGCTTAATCATGGAAAAACTAACTATCAAAGCAGAAAAAAAAATAATTAACGGGGTTGTTAATTTAACTGCAAGTAAAAGTGAAAGTAATAGAGTTTTAATCATAAGAGCTTTATGCGAAGAACATTTCCCCATTCATAACCTTGCCGCTGCAAAAGATACAGAGACAATGGTAAGTCTTTTGGCTGAACAAGGAAACATAAAAGATGTTGGTCCAGCTGGAACAACAATGCGTTTTTTAACTGCATATTACGCAAATACACCGGGCACTTGGACATTAACAGGTAGTGAACGAATGAGAAATAGACCAATCGCTATTTTGGTTGACGCCCTTAAATCATTAGGCGCTAATATTGAGTACTTAGAAAAAGATGGTTGTCCCCCAATGAAAATTCAAGGTGGGCAGTTAAAAGGTGGGAAAATCACAATTGACGGAAGTGTTAGTTCACAGTACCTTTCTGCTCTTATTATGATCGCACCTTCATTAACTGGTGGTTTAGAAATGGAACTTACAGGTAAAATCGCCTCTATTCCCTATTTAAAGATGACTTTAGCGTTAATTGCTGAATTTGGAGCAAAGTATACTTTTGAAGGAAATATCATAAGAATAGAAGAAGGTAAATACCAAGGAAAAGAATTTACTGTTGAAGCCGACTGGAGTGCAGCTTCTTATTGGTATCAGATTGCAGCCTTATCGGATGAGGCTAACATTACCTTAAAAGGATTAAAAGAAGTTAGTTTACAAGGTGATTCAGCAATTGTTGAAATGTATAAAACCTTTGGTGTTGAATCTACTTTTAATGGAACACAAGTTCAATTATTAAAATCCAACACCAACTCAGCAGACACCTTTAATTATGATTTTTCTGATTGCCCAGATGTAGCACAAACACTTGCTGCAACTTTAATTGGACTAAACGTAAAAGGTCATTTCAAAGGTCTTGAGAGTTTAAGAATTAAAGAAACCGATAGAATTACAGCTATCAAAAATGAATTAGAAAAATTTGGAGCATCTATAGACATACTACCAAATGATGAAATTCAAATCAATCAAGCAACTGTTTCAAGCTATAATGGAGTTATCGAAACATACGATGATCACAGGGTTGCCATGAGTATTGCCCCGCTATGTTTAAAAATTGATAGAATTGAAATTAAAGAGCCACATGTAGTCGCTAAATCATATCCTGACTTCTGGAACGATCTAAATGATAAAGGCCTTGTTTCAAAGTAAACGAAACCTTACTTTTTTCATTTAAAACTCAATAATTAAGCCACCTAGCGTCAAAACATCATGCTCTTAAAAGAAACTTTAAAATGTACCTATTTCAACAAACAACATTGAAGGTTATGAATCCAACTGCTTAAAATATGACTCATATAGATGTCTGTCAAAGATTATTAACATAAAATAATAAAAGACAAATTATCCAATTTTTTCGAATCCTTAAAAAAAATAAGCCAATAACTGTAACGAATAAGCGTTTCAGCTTTTATACCAATACGCGCCAATAAATCACCACGATAAAACAAATGATAAAAAAGCATTTAATATACCTCTTAATCTTAATTTCCAGCGTTTCATTTGGACAAGAAAAGAGCTTATTAGCTAAGGACGTCACAATTTCTATTGGTGCCGGTAAGAATAAGTTTTTCGAGAAACGTGAATTTGCCGTTGCTGTACCAATTGAACTTCCGTCAACTATTATTGTTGGGCTTAACGAACAATTTGAGCTTGGAGTTGAGTACGCTCCCATCCTATTTAATGATAGATCTTCAAGTGATTTTCAAGGTTTAGATTCTACAAGAAATCATTTCGGTGGGAACCTTCAAAGCTTTAATGGCATTTTCCAATACAGCTTAAATAATAATTATAGGTTTAACGGCTACTTACAGGCCACAGGAGGATATTCAATGCTTCATAAAAAACGATGGATTTTGGGTGATTTAAACGAGGTAATTGGCAAGGGGTACAACTGGTCTATTGGATGTGGCGCAAGATACCAACTTGGAAATATGTACGACGATGTATTTCCATGGTTTTTTGACTTTTCACTCGTTTACACACGCTATAATCTTGAAATAACTGATTTTCTTATTGAAAATATATCACAGCCTAAAGTAAATTCTACTTGGGAACCTTTAAATTTTGGAGCTATTGACGTTGTATTAAGAATAGGATATCGTTTTCGTAAAAAGTAAATTCTATATTTAACTATGGAGTTTTTAAAGACGGTAGAACATCTTAGTCATTTCAAAAAAGAAAATCTAAAAGGATTTGAAGCCCATAAAGAAGTTGTACCCTATAGAAATGATATTAGCAGTTACAATATTGATTCACCTCGGATAGCGGCTGTTCTTATTCTACTTTATCCAATTAAAAATAAAACTCATTTTGCCTTAATTAAACGCCCTACTTATGAAGGCAGTCATAGCGGACAAATTGCATTTCCTGGAGGAAAGCAAGAACCGGAAGACATCTCGATCACTCAAACCGCACTTCGAGAAGCTAAGGAAGAAACGAACATTAAAAGTAAAGATGTAACCATAATTGGGGAACTATCACAAATATTCATCCCTCCTAGTAATTTTCTAGTCACTCCAATTTTAGGATTCTCGAACAATCAACCCGAATTCATTCCTGAAACGAGAGAAGTTGAGTCTATTTTAGAAGTGTCACTTATTGATCTTTTAAATCATAAAGTATTACCTGAAACAAACATCTCGTTGAAAAACGGACAAACCTTATCAACGCCCTATTTTAGTTTAAACACACAGGTTGTTTGGGGTGCGACTGCCATGATTTTAAATGAATTAAAATACTTAATGCTCGCAAAAAATTGATGATTTTAAATGTCATTACTTACCTTTTTAGGTGCTTTTTAGGATTTTTATCTAAATAACGAATAACTTAAACCAGTAAGGAATATTATCAAACCCCTATTCTAATTTATCTTAATCAAACAAGCCTTTAAGTTTAACAACTTGTTTAAAGTCCAAATATATCCTTGATTTCTTTACCAATTAGCACTCCTGAAGCGCTCTTAATCAGCTTACCATTCTTATAAAAGAATAAACTAGGAACTCCTCTAACCCCCATTTTACCAGCCAAATCCTGATGTTTATCTACATCAATTTTCACAATTCTTAAATTATCACCAACATCTTTTTTTACTTCCTCCAAGATTGGGCCTAAAGTTTGACAAGGTCCACACCAAGTAGCATAAAAGTCAATTAGTACATTTTCGTTACTTTCTATTATCTCATTAAAATTTGCCATAATTCAAAGCTAAACAACTCCTTACTATTTAAAAGTTCTTTTCATTACACTTCATTATTCTTTAAAAAAGAAAAGGGTAATCAAATTGACCACCCTTTTTTAAATTTTTATAGTGAACTAATTATTTCACTAAATCCCCATATAAATCAAAAGCATCAGCTGAAGTAATCTTAACATTCGCAAAATCACCAATTCGAGTATAACCATCTGCTTTCTTAACTAATACTTCGTTATCCACTTCAGGAGAATCATATTCAGTTCTACCAATTAGGTAATCACCTTCTATTCTATCAAATAAAACTTTAAAATCCTTACCCACTTTAGCTTCATTTGCACTCATTGAAATACCCGATTGCAACTCCATTAAAGCTTCAACTCTTTCCTTTTTTACTTCTTCAGGAACATCGTCTTCCAACTTAAAAGCATGCGTATTATCTTCGTGAGAGTATGTAAAAGCTCCCATTCTATCAAATTTAGTTTCTCCAACCCAATCATATAACTCTTGAAAGTTCTTTTCAGTTTCACCTGGGTAACCAACTATTAACGTTGTTCTTAAACCAATATCTGGAACCTTATTTCTTATTTGATCTATTAAAGCATTTGTTTTTGCTTTAGTAGTTCCACGACGCATACTTGTTAAAATATTATCAGAAATATGCTGTAAAGGCATATCCAAATAATTACAAACATTGTCACGCTCGTTCATTACGTCTAATACATCCATTGGAAAACCAGTTGGGAATGCATAATGCAATCTTAACCAATCAATTCCTTCAACATCTGATAAGCCGCGTAATAAATCAGCTAATTTTCTTTCCTTATAAATATCAAGTCCGTAGTACGTTAAATCTTGTGCTATTAATAATAACTCACGAGTCCCGTTAGCTGCTAAACTTTTTGCATTGGTTACTAAATCATCAATTGGAGTACTTTTGTGCTTACCTCTCATTAATGGGATCGCACAAAATGAACATGGCCGATCGCAACCTTCAGCAATTTTAAAATAAGCATAATGAGCAGGTGTTGTTAATAAACGTTCACCTACCAGTTCATGCTTATAATCTGCTTTTAATGTTTTTAATAATTGTCCTAAATTTCTTGTTCCAAAATATTGATCAACATCTGGTATTTCTTTTTCAAGATCTTCTTTATAACGTTCACTCAAACACCCAGTAACATAAACTTTCTCGATCAATCCTTGTTCTTTTGCTTCAACTGCGCTTAAAATGGTATCAATCGATTCTTGTTTTGCATTCTCAATAAAGCCACAAGTATTAATAATTACTGTTTTAGATTCCATTGAATCGGAATCATGAACAACATCGTAATTATTAGCCTTCAATTGCCCCATTAACACTTCAGAATCAAAAAGATTCTTAGAACAACCTAAAGTAATTACATTAACCTTGTTTTTTTTGACTGTTTTTGTTTTCATAATATAAACGCTTTCACGTGTTTTTTAATAACACTCAAATTAAAACTCGTTCAAATCTTAAATAAAATTGTGGATTTAATTGAATAAGGAATCTACAAACTCTTTTCGATCAAACACCTGCAAATCTTCCATTGATTCTCCAACTCCTATAAATCGAACTGGAATTTTTAATTGGTCTGAAATACCAATAACAACTCCACCCTTTGCAGAACCATCTAACTTTGTAAGCGCTAAAGAAGTGATTTCAGTAGCCTTCGTAAATTCTTTCGCTTGCTCAAAGGCGTTTTGACCTGTAGAACCATCAAGCACTAATAAAACTTCATGGGGAGCACCAGGTACAACCTTGTCCATTACACGTTTTATTTTAGAAAGCTCATCCATCAAATGCGCTTTATTATGAAGTCTTCCTGCCGTATCAATTAATACAACATCAGCTCCTTTTGACTTTGCTGATTCCAATGTGTCAAAAGCAACAGATGCAGGATCTGCATTCATTCCTTGTTCAACAATTGGAACATCAACTCTACCTGCCCAAATTTTTAATTGATCTACTGCTGCTGCTCTAAATGTATCAGAAGCTCCAAGCATTACAGATTTACCAGCTGCTTTAAATTGATAAGCCAGCTTTCCTATTGTTGTTGTTTTACCAACTCCATTCACACCCACAACCATAACAACATATGGTTTCTTATCCGTAGGCAAAGAATATCCAGCATTATCGGCTGAATTATTTTCCTCAAGTAAAGCAGCTATTTCTTCTCTTAGAATTCTATTTAATTGATCAGTTCCAAGATATTTATCTCTTGAAACTCTTTCCTCAATTCTTGAAATAATTTTTAAAGTTGTGTCTACGCCAACATCAGAAGTAATTAAGACCTCTTCAAGATTATCTAAAACCTCATCGTCAACCTTACTTTTACCAACTACAGTCTTAGCTAATTTCGAAAAAAGACTATCCTTGGTTTTCGATAATCCGCTATCTAGTTTTTCTTTTTTCTCTTTTGAGAATAATCCAAATAATCCCATAATTTTAAAAAAGTATATATACACAAAAAGCTTTCACTTTAAGGTGAAAGCTTTAACAATGTCTTATAAGGTTTCCTTATTTATTAAGGAAAGCTTGAACTTGCTCATTAGGTACCATCTCTTCTTTAAAGACATAAGCACCAGTTTTTGGAGACTTTACAGTTTTAATAACTTTCGTATAAGTCTTTCCTCCCTTCTGAAGGGTTGCAACGGTCTTCTTAGCCATAACTTAAATTATTTAATTTCTTTATGAATTGTATACTTCTTCAAAACAGAATTGAATTTCTTCAACTCTAATCTCTCTGGAGTGTTTTTCCTATTTTTTGTTGTGATATATCTTGAAGTTCCAGCAACACCAGATTCCTTGTGTTCTGTACACTCCATTATCACTTGTACTCTATCTCCTTTCTTAGCCATTTTACCAACTCTTAAAAATTGCGGACTGCAAAAGTATGTCTTTTTTTCCTTACCAGCAACCCTATTTCGAATTATCTAAAAGAAATCTTACCCCTAAAGATATTTTAAATGGGGTTGTTACATTATTTTCCCATCCTGGCACACTTACAACACCTGTTTTAACATCTAAATAAATTGCATAATTGGAAGTTGACGGCTTGAATTCTAAGCCTGCATTAATAAGAACACCACCGTCATTAAAATCTTCTACACCATCCCAAAAATAATCTTCCTTATTAAAAACCCTTCCGATAGCCACACCAGCACCAACGTATCCTTTTATCTCCATTGTGGCATCTGCAATGATGCTAAATGGATAATCAAATAAGCAATGAATCGCTCCATTGTTTCTAGATGCTGATGAAGTGAAATCAAGTCCTAAATCGATAAATCCAGACTTAAATGGTAACCAAACACCTGCTCCAAAACCAACTCCTCCTGATTTAACTTCGTTATCATAAATCCCGCCCATTCCGTAAACACCTTCAAAGTTTACAATAATTGGATTTTTATCTTCTTGTCCAAACAAACAACTACCTACAAATAGCGTTAATATTAAAATGACATGTTTCATTATTCCCTTTTTTTGGTTATTTAGTTTCAAAGGTAAGTCAAAGCAATTATTTCACCTCAACTTTATCAATATCATACAAGGCAAACCTCCATGATAATTTTTTTCTCATTCCATTAAAGGAAGAAACTCTAATTGAGTTCCACTTTTGAGAAGGCGTTAAAATTTTAGATCGTTTTTTATCCTCAAAAGAAATTGGCAGTTTAAAACCATCAGCCTCACTCTTCCATCTGTACTCTATAGATTTCCTCCACAACCCCTTCTTTTCTTTATATTCTAATACAGGAATAGACGCACTAAATAAATAACGCTCCATGATTATTTTAACATCATACCCCAACTTGCTTTCAAACCAAGCTAAAACCTCTTTAGAATTGGTTGATCTTAATTTAAATTCTAATGCAAACGCCTTTATCACTTTAAACCAAAGGGAATCATTAGCAACAACATTTCTAACCGTGTGCAACATCCAAGCACCTTTATTATACATATCCCCGCTTCCTTCCTGATTAATTCCAAATTCCCCTACAATCGGCTCGTCGTGAGACATCCTTATGCGTTGTGATTTCAAATAATTAATAGCAACTTCTTTACCGTACATTCTTTCAGCATACAAAGACTCCGTGTAGGTGCAGAAACTCTCATGAATCCACATATCAGCAAGATCTTGCATACTTACACTGTTTCCCCAGTATTCATGCCCCGACTCGTGTATAATAATGTAATCAAAATCAACTCCTTTAGGCTGATGTCCTAAATACCCATTCTTATATTTATTCCCATAAGCGATTCCGGACTGATGCTCCATTCCTAAATAAGGTGCTTCAACCAATTTATAACCGTCATTCCAAAAAGGGTATTTACCAAATAGGTCTTCATATATTTTTAACATTGGTTCAACTTGCTCAAATTGAACCTTGGCTTTATTAATATTATAGTCTAATGCATAAAAGGAAGTCTTAAGAGTATCGGATCCAGAGATGTAATCATCTTTTACAACATCGAAGTTCCCTAGGTAAAAACTAACATTGTAAGTGTTAATAGGATAACTAACCTTCCAAGTATAGCGATTAAATGAAATAGGGGTTTCTCCAAGCTCAGTAATAACATCTGTTTTGATTAAATTCCCATTCGATATACAATCGTACCCTAAAGGCACAGTAAAGGTCATTTGCATCGAATCTGGCTCATCAGCTAAATGATCCTTGCAAGGCCACCAACTACTTGCCCCCCATCCCTCACAAGCCACGCCACAAAAATGTCTACCAAGAGAATCTTTAGACCAAACAAAACCACCATCCCATGGAGCCTTTTTAGCAACATTAGGTAATCCATAATATTGAATTCTTAATTTATATTCAGCTCCAATAATTAAAGAATCAGAAAAGGAGATAAACATAGCATCTTCAATCCTTTCTACGTTTGGCTTTACACTGTTAAAAGTAGCTCCAGAATCGTGTGGTAAAAAAAGTTGGATACCCGCAATTTTATACTGTCTAAATAAGTCCACTTGAATAGTATTACTTTTTTCCTTTGCAGTAAAGTATATATCATTACTTCCTACAATTCTTTTTCGATCAGGATCGATATCAACCTTCAAGTCATAGAATGTTACGTCATAACAAGTTCTTTCCAACCTTAAAGCTCCTCTAATGGAATCAGGACTAGTTGTTAAATATGCAAATGAAAACTTAAATACAATTAGTAAAATAGCGGATAAGAATAACTTCATATTTTAAAAATAAAGCTAAATTTTTGACAAAAAAAAACGTTGCCAAAATTGACAACGTTTTAAATATTATTTTATAATTTCTCTTATTTCAAGAAACCACTCTTTTTTGCATCTTTCATTGCAATTTCGATTCCTTTTTTATCAATTTCTCTTAAACCTGCTTTAGAAACTCTCAACTTAACCCACTCGTTAGTCGTAGTTACAAAAAATCTCTTATCGAATAAATTCGGAGAAAATGTTCTTTTAGTTCTATTTAAAGCGTGAGAAACATTGTTCCCAGTGATAACTTTTTTTCCAGTAATTTGACAAACCTTAGACATGGCTAATTTTTTTAGTAATATAATAGAGTGCAAAAGTAATTATTTATTTCTCAAAAAGAAAATTTTTCATTGAATATTTTCCACTCAATAAACTTTTTTTCTATCGGTTAAAATTTATCTTACAAATCGTTCGCTACATTGATACCAATTAAGCAAACATCGTCCACCTGTTCTTGGTCTTCTTTCCAATCCGAAAAAGTATCTCTTAACATACCTTTTTGTGTTGAAATCTCTTGTTGAGATAATTCTACAAGTAATCTTTTTAACCTTCTAATTTTAAACTTTTTCCCTTTAGCACCGCCGAATTGGTCTTGGATTCCATCAGAACACATATAAATATTATCTATTCCACCCAAAGGTAAAATATGATTCGTAAAAGGTTGTCTGTAATCGTACCTGCCTATTGGCTGCTTATCAGCTTTAGTAACCAGTAATTCGTTACCTGCAACCATGTACAAAGGTATATTTGCTCCTGAATATTCGACTTCATTTTTTTGAAAATCAAATAAACACAAGGCAATATCCATACCATCATTTACCTTATCAACACTTTTATCAAACGTTTCCTCAACATACTTGTTTAACGCATCTAATATTTGTGATGGCTTAGTTAAACCATACTCGTTTACACAAGTATCTAAACCGTTATTCCCTATCATACTTACAATAGCTCCAGGAACACCATGACCTGTAGAGTCGGCACAGGCTACTAATACTTTTTCACCAACGGTATGTACCCAATAAAAATCCCCACTTACAATATCTCTTGGTTGGTAAAAAACATACGAAAATGGTAAGCAAATCTTCATTAATTCATTAGAAGGTAAAATTGCCTTTTGAATCTTCTTCGCGTATTCAATACTAGCTGTTATCTCATCTCGTTGCTTGGCGATAGTTTCATTCATAAACATCAGTTGTCTATTTGTTTTGTTCTGACGTTGGTAAAATAATAAAAGTAACAAAGCTATAACTCCAATTGTAAAAATAGCCACTGCTAAATAAGTCATTTTTATATCTTGAGATTCTTGATCTGCCGAACTTTTCAAAAGATCGATCTCTTTTTTTGCATTATCAGCATCTAATGTTGCGATATCCTTTAGGAAATTATTACGTTGTTGCCTTGCTTTTCTATTTAAATCCTCTATAAAGTTTCTGTACTTTTCAGATATCTCAAATGCTTTTTTGTATAAACCAGCTTTTTGATAGGTCTGCAGCATATTATCATATAAGAAAGGTTTATTAAAACCGATGTTTTTAGGATTATTTAAAATTTCCTCTGCTTCTACAAATAGAAGATCCGCAGCTTTATAATTACTTAATTCATAATACAACTTACCCAATCTTATGTTTGTAACATAAAGTAAATCACTGTGCTTGATTCCGCCTTTATTCTCAAAACGCTTAATACTATCCTTACAAGCGATAAAGAAACGCTCAGATTTACTTTTACGTCCCTCATTTAAATAAATAAACGCTTTCAACTGAATAAACCAAAAAGACCATTTTATAGAATACTTAACGTTGTTATCGAGCTCGTATTTTTGAATCAATGACAAACCTACATCAGCAACACTATCCGCAGTTTGATACCTCCCCTCTTTATTTAATAAATCTGAATAATCTAATAAATTGATAGAGTACTCGATAGTGTCTTTAAATGCTAATGATATAGGAAGTGCCTTTTCATTTACAGAAATAGCTTTGTCGTTTTCATACCTGTTCATATAATGTAAAGCGAAACTCTTATAAAGCTTCAACATCGTTAACGTGTCTAAATCCGACTCACATTGACGGATTCCTGCTTTGTGCCAGAAAACACATTTATCATTAAGGGTTTGGCGTAAGTGATTACAAAGATTTAGGTAAGCTAAATTTCGTTCAACATAAATATAAGGAATCACCAAATCATACTTTTCTCGAAGTGTAATTGCCTTAATATAGAGTTCCGAGGCATAATCAAAATTACTTACTGAAGTTGCCATTTTACCAACCTCAGTATATTTCTTATACGCTTCGATATATCGGCCAGTACTTTCATACTCATCAGCAATCAATAACGCTTCTCTCCACTCGCTTTTACCACTCTGATCTTTGTCCGAAAAAGAGTTGTCTGACTTAGCAGATACATTTAGCATAAAAACCACAGTAATAAATAGCATCTCTACCCCTCTCAACTTTGCCTTCATAGAAACGTTTGTATGTTAATTTAATAAAATTATATTCCAATACCAAGATTGTAAATATGAACATTGCATATCAAAATTATTAATAACGCTTAAAATTAATTCCCATCTTTGTAGAAGCTTGGGCCTTAGTAAAATTATACACGTTGATATGGACGCTTTCTTTTGTTCAGTTGAACAAAGAAACAATCCCGAATTACAAGGCAAACCAATAGCTGTAGGTGGGAGTAAACAAAGAGGTGTTGTTGCGGCAGCAAGTTATGAAGCAAGAAAGTTTGGCGTAAAGTCAGCTATGCCATCTCAAACAGCAGCAAAGCTTTGTCCAGAATTAATATTTGTTAAACCGAATTTTGAAGATTACAAAACTGTTTCCACCGAAATTAAATCTATTTTTAAACGCTATACTAGCTTAATAGAACCTCTCTCATTGGATGAAGCTTTTTTAGATGTTAGCGAACTTCCTGAAGGTTTTAAGTCCGCCACTGCTGTTGCGGAACAAATTAGACAAGAGATTAAAACAGAGCTAAACCTTACTGCTTCGGCCGGGGTTTCATATAATAAATTCCTTGCTAAAATGGCATCAGACCAGAATAAGCCTGATGGGATTTTCATTATCACTCCCGCTCGATCCAAAGCATTTTTAAGGCAGTTAAAAATCAAGGAATTTTTTGGAATCGGAAAAGTCACCGCTGCCAAGTTTCAAAAAATGGGAATTTTATACGGAAGTGATTTACTTAAAATGCCATTAATTACCTTAGAACAACATTTTGGAAAATCAGCAAAGGGATATTACAATTTGGTTAGAGGAATTGATCTCCGGAAAATTAAAACAAGTAGAGACCGAAAATCAATTGGTAGTGAGCGAACATTTTTAAATGATCTTGATAGTTTTGAAGACTTATCAGAGTCGTTAAAACTCATTGCAGAAAATATTGAACGCAGATGTATCAAGGCCAATAAAAAAGGAAGAACCATTACTCTAAAAATAAAATATGGTGACTTTTCTCAAATAACAAGAAGTATTACTGACGGTAAGTTCAAATGTGATAAAGATCTTGTTTTTAAGCAAACGTCCGAATTATTAGCCAAAATACCAGACCTTGAAAGGGGAATTCGGTTACTTGGTATTTCTGTTTCTAATTTTGAATCTAAAGAAAAAAATGAATTTGAACAATTGAAATTTCCTTTTTAGTAAATTCGCTACTTACACGATAACAAAATAAAATGTCCGAAGAAATAGTAGATCAAATACAAGGTAGTGAGGTAACTCCTTTCTCTATAGCTGTTTTGGTATTGGGTATAATATCTATACCAACTTGTATTTGCTACGGAGTAGTTGGATTAGCGACAGGCATCACAGCCTTAGCACTTGCTTCCAAAGGGAAAAGACTTTATAATCAACACCCTAGCCAGTATACTCAAGCATCATACAAAAATCTTTCTGCGGGTAAAACGTGTGCAATTATTGGAGTGTGTTTATCCGCTTTATGGTTTTTGTATTTTATAATCATTCTTGGAGTAGCGTTTACTCCCTTCACCAATTTGGCGTTTTAATGCTTACTTGTTATATAAAAGAGGCTACTGGATATGAATGCCCTGGATGTGGTTTTCAGCGGTCTTTTTTAAAATTGATTAATGGAGATTTCTGCGAAAGCTTTATTCTATACCCAGGATTAATTCCTTTTATTACTTTATGTTTATTTACGCTTATCCACCTTAAATTTATGTTTAAGAATGGTGCGAAGATTATTTTAGCACTATTTATTTGCACAACTTTATTTACAGTTGTAAATTTCATTTTCAAAATTATTTCATCATGAAGAAAAAACTACCAAATCAAAGTGCAATTTTAGTTTTAGGAATAATTTCAATTTGTACTTGTTTATTGGTAGGATTGACCTGTGGAATAATATCGTTGATACTTGCTAAAAAAAGTTTAGCCATTTACAAATCCAATCCTGAAGCTTTTGATGAATCTTCAGTTAGCGTTATTAAATCAGGAAGGATTTGTGCTATTATAGGTACGTCTATTGCTGGGGCAACAACATTTTTCTTCCTATTTTATTTATTAATATTTGGAGCTTACTTTTCAATGATCACTTCCCTAATTGGGCTTTTATCCAATTAATCAGGAATTGACATTAAAGCGAACAAAAATTTAAATTCAGCTGCTAAATAAGAGCCTACCAGTACTAAGTATCAAACAATAGTCACAACCACATCAATATTTTGCAGTAACAATTGTTGGGTAGACTTAAAACGAAAGGCTAAATCTTGTTATAAATTAATGCAACAAAACCGATCAACATTCCTACTACTCACATTCCCTTTACTGGGTTTTAAACTTCTGACATAAAAATTAAAATCTATTGATTATTATTTAGTTTTTAACTAAATAAATATAATATGCCTTTTTGATTTACCAACTTCTTAACTCTTCTTTTTAGATTTTTCCTTAAAAAGAATTGATTGTGTCTAATCCTAAAATAAGTTGACTGTTTTGATTACAAATTTACTAAACCTATGCTATTAATTTAGTGTAGGTTTTTTG
>TARA_B110000261_G_scaffold157529_1_pt1 | contig 44196 bp, 32 predicted proteins | sample TARA_B110000261 | Tara Oceans TARA_B110000261 (sample SAMEA4397705) | marine metagenome | biome: Polar Biome; feature: [DCM] deep chlorophyll maximum layer (ENVO:01000326); material: water (ENVO:00002006), including particulate matter (ENVO:01000060) such as... | depth 20 m | reverse complement strand
CCTTAAATCTTAGAATCAAAATAATTAGTTAAATTAGTAGTAGAATATTCTTATTAATAGGCTGAAATCGTTCAATTTTATTTGATGCCATTTACTTGCTGTTTTCATGAAATTAATTCAAGTGATCATTAATAAAGCAATAAGAGGAGTAGTATTCGAGAGAAAATATTACCAATCGAAAATAATACTATTAAAAATAATCCTCTCGCCAAAGCGAGTGGACAGTTGTCACGGCATCATGAGATAATAAATCTTAAATTGAATAAGAATTAGGTCTAAATGCTAAACTAAATGGAAAATAATAGAGCATATATAAAACATGCAATTCTTGCCGCTAAAAAAGCTGGAAAACTCCTAATAGAACTTACTCCTACCATACCGCTTTCAGCAATAGAGAGAAAAAAACTAATGGATGAAGCGGACCGAAAAGTTCATGATAGTATTTATGAAACCCTCCGGAAGGCATTTCCAAACCAACGATATCTTTCCGTTTTTTCTGAAAATCAATCATTTATTACAGACGGTGCTTTATGGATTATTGACCCCATCGTTGGTTTAGGTAATTTCGGACATGGCAATCCCCATTACGCGCTATCCATAGCACTAAATATTGATGATCTTACCAATGTTGGGGTCATTTATAATCCTGTCTTTGACGAACTCTTTACTTGCATCATAGGGCAAGGAGCTTATCTCAATAATAATTTGATAAGCGTATCAAAGACCTCCCATCTTAAACACGCTCTTCTCTCTACAAGGTTTCCCTATGATCTTTCAAAAGAGGATCCATCTACATTAAATATTTACCATGATATGACACTGAATACCGAAGGAGTCCTCAACCATGCAACGGCTACGCTAGATCTAGCTTATGTTGCTGCCGGACGCATTGACGGATTTTGGGCCAAAGGTATGAATGCTTGGGATCTAACTGCAGCGGCACTACTCATCAAAGAGGCAGGAGGAAAAGTGACTACACTTTCAGGAAATAATCACTCTATGGAGTCTACAGAAATTATTGCAACAAATGGAGCTATTCACAAAGAAGTGTTAAACATTATTTCAAAAAAGATAAAAGAAACTAAAACATAAATACAAACTTCATGAAATCATACAGACTTTTAATCCTTAGTATTATTCTCATTTTCGGATCATTGATGCCAACATATTCAAACGCACAAACTACTATTCTTACCAATTGTAATGTGATCGACTGCACAGGAGCTGACTTACAAAAAAATATGACCGTTACCATTATTGATAACAAAATCACTGAAATCCAAAAAGGAGTTTATAATGGTCCGGCGGCCCATGTGGAAGTGATTGATCTCAAAGGTGGATATGTTTTGCCCGGACTATGGAATATGCATACTCATCTGTCAGCTCTCCTACCAGATCCAAAAAATATTGAACAAAGCGAAACCTTAGCCTCAGCATCTATCCGGGCCGGATTAAACGCTATGGACGGTCTCCGTAGTGGCTTCACCAGTGTACGTTCAGTTTCAGAGCGGGATTATCTAGACATAGCATGGAGAGATGCCTTTGATGCAGGTTTTTTTATGGGGCCAAGGATTTTCGCCAGTGGTGAACCCGTCTCGCCTACCGCCGGACATCGGGGCTATGTCCCAAAAAATAAAGGGGCAGATGGCGTAGCTGAAATCCGAAAGGAAGTAAGAGATAGAGTCCAAAATGGTGTAGACTTGATCAAGCTATTTAGTGTGGAAATGCTACAGGATGAATTAGAAGCAGCCATTGAAACTGCACATAGCCTTGGAAGACATGTGACCACTCATACACGTGAACCAGATATCTACAGAGCCGTCAAAGCCGGAGTTGATTGTGTTGAACATGGCTATGGTATTACTGAAAAAACTTTGAAGTTGATGGCCGAAAAGGGTACCTTCTATGATCCCACAATCATTTGCAACCTGAGCGATGAATACATCCAGGAAAGAGAAAATAGGCTAAAGGATCTTGGTTATGCTGAGAACAAAGAGATCTCGTACTATCGTACCCTGATCAATTACGCTGACCAACGCTCTCCAGAACATGCGCTCTATCAAAGACAAGCCTTGAAAAAGGCTGTGGATATGGGCGTCAAAGTTGTGACTGGGTCGGACTCTATGCCTATTGGTGAAATGGGAGTTTTGGAGTGTGAGCAATTTGTGCTTTCTGGAGTAAGTGAAATGCAAACTTTAATGGCTGCTACAAAAAATTGTGCTGATTTATTAGGTGTTTTAGACAAGCTGGGAACGGTAGAAATAGGTAAACTGGCAGACCTCTTGATTTTGGAAAAAAATCCGCTAGAGAACATCTCCAACCTCCGAACAGTCAAAATGGTCTATAAAGATGGTGTATCCGTAGACCTTACCCACCCTAGTGGAACAGCTAGCTATTGGGATTACTTCAGCGCAGCTAGTTTAAAGAAAGGATTTTTGAAGGATGCAGAAAATGCAGCTGGCTTCCAAAGAGGACAAGCAGAAAAAAACTAAAATAATGTGTCTAAACTTGAAGTAATCGATCTTCCTGCTCAGAAAGAAATCTTGGTCAAATTTACAAAAACCCAAAAAATTCTAAAGTATAACTCATGGAATAACAATATTTATGTTTTATTGAAGCCCCATATCCCATTTCTTAAGAATACAAAGGGCCTCTTTCTCTCAATAATTGCCATTAGATCAATCATCTTTGCTTCATTATTCATAACTGTTTCCTGCTCAATACCCAAGAAGCCAGTCATTATACAAAATCAAAGTTCAAAGATCGCTTTCCAATCTGATAGAGATGGCAATCTAGAGATATATACGATGAACGCCGATGGTACTGGGCAAACTAGGATAACCCATCACTCTGCCCAAGATAGTGGGCCTGCCTGGTCTCCTATTGGGGATAAAATTGCCTTTGAATCTGATCGAGATGGAAATCAAGAGATTTATGTAATGAATGTAGATGGTACAGGAGTCATCCGATTAACGAACAACCCTGGCAGTGATTCAGCACCGCGTTGGATGACCGATGGTAAAAGTATTGTTTATTTCTCTTCAAATAAAGTTAGGAATGCCTTTATCATGAATGCAGACGGCTCTCAGAAAAGAACCCTCTCTCCGAATTTTGTAGGTATCTCACCTTGTCCATCACCTGATGGTAAGATGGTGGCTATGGAGCATCAAAGCGGACCTACATGGACTGAGGAAACAGAATACTTACGCCGCGCACAAATATGGATCATGAATCTAAATGGTTCATCGCCCATTCAAATCACAGATATCGATGCCTACAATGGTTACCCTGCCTGGTCTCCTGACGGAAAACAACTGCTTTTTGATTCTAACCAACAGCCCGGGCAGCCTCCTGCAAACATCCATGTTATCAATATTGACGGTTCTGGGCTAGAGAATCTGACTAGAAGTACAGGCTACAATGAGTTTGCAGCTTGGTCTTACGACGGCCAAAAGATCGCCTTTGTGTCAAGCCGTGATGGCAATAATGAGATTTATGTGATGAATGCCGATGGTACTCAACAAATGCGATTGACGACCCATCATGGGGACGATGCAATCCCTTCCTGGTCACCTTTTTTAAAATGATCCAGACGGTAGGGAGAATTAAAAGTCTTCGAAACTATGTAATTTGATTAAAAGATCTAAAACTCCATTATTAAAAAAATAACTTGAACACACGCTTAAACTCCTCGCTGGAGTTTCTTAATTATACTTCCTGAACTTCTCCAATATTTCCAATGATGGTGACTTCATAAACCTGTCAACCGTCTGCTCGACTAAATCATAGCCTTCCGGTAATTTTTTAAGCAAATCTTGCTTATTGTCTACATTCCATTCCTCTTCTGACATTGGGCCATATGGCTCCTGTAGATCCCAATAAGTACTGATTAGCCAATAGGAAAACTCTTGCACAATGACTCTTTGATAGACCTCTTTATCCTCTTCAATCATATCCTTATAACTTCCAACATCATATAATCCAGCATCAATTGCCTGATTCATCACCTGGGTTACTTTTGATTTAGGGTCGCTAAAACTCCAATCCTCTGGTAAAGTCAAGTGCAAGCCAATACTGGTCAGATAGTGTAATAAATGCTCCACAACTTCCATGGTCTGCCGACCGGTTCCATCCCGATACATAATAATATCGCAAACACTGTAATCCTTAGAAAGCTGTTCCATACTACCTTCCATATCGTCAGACAAGGACTCATAACGACCATTTAAAACTGGTATTAAGCTTCTATACTGTAACATATTGTTGAGTACCTTCTTCTGCATTTCCAGATCTAAGTCTGGATCTTGAGGAAACATCTCATGGAATGACTGTGCCACTTCATAGACAAATTCGTCAGTCACCTCGGCCATAACAGCAAAGACTGTACCGTAAGTAATCATTTTCTTAGGAAAACCAGGTATATCAAAATCTTCAATGGTAACAGACCGGTCCATCATATCTACAATATTATTATTCAAAGGCAATAAAGGTAAGAAACCGCCTAGTCGCATATCAAACTCTATAGCTAAATCTGGTTGTTTTTGTTCCTTATTATCTATTCTAGAAGGGTTACAACCTAACGCCAACATTAATATGGGAAATGCCCAAGTAACTGTCTTATTTAATTTTAGGTTTTTCATGATTAAATTAATTAGTTTATATTAATGCGTTTTTATGAAAAAGTGAACCTCTTTTCAAGTACACTGCAATAAGCGTCTTTTCTGAAGATCATTCATTTTGATTAACGATTTAAATATTCATTTTTTGTTGACTCGAATTATTAAAATTAATTTTATAAAGTCTCAGAAAATAAAATCTAAAGGTCTTTTTAGTGATGACCCAATCGAGTAAAAACTCATACATTAATGTTTCAATCACTGGTTAATTTTATAATTTCATCATCATAACCCGTCATTTCCCACCGGGTAAGTGAAAATGGAATTGTGCCTGTAGCAATGAACTCATCCATAAACTTTTTAAGAGTGAAATCGTCCCCCATTTGATTGGCCCGGTCTCGGAATAATTTCATAAACTGAACCTTTCCTACGACCATGAGCATATGATGCCCCGTTCCTCTTAAAGTAGTTGCCATTTCATACCATAAATGATGACTGTCTTTAAGTAATTCTCCATGAGGAGCGTTCTCTACACAGTATTTTACGGCTTCTTCTAAATCCCAATCGTGGCTGTGCATATATACATCTGATAATGCTCTCACGGTGCGAAATGCAGATTGTTCGTAAGCAATTTCTCGGCCTCTTGAAGAACGACCATCTAAGTATCCCGCATGCATCATTAATTCTTCCAATGCAAAAGCAAACCCTTCATGCCTGGCGGTTCCTATTTTATAAGGTGGAAATCCCCCTCGAATAGGATGAGGATTCCGTCTTGCCCTCAACTCATCAAAATGATGCCCCACCATTTCATGAGTTTCTTCCATCACCGCTTCTCTATGCGAAAAATTAAAGAAATAGTCATGCTTTTCTGGCCATGGATCCTCAAAATTATGCCACGTACCAAAATAATCTTCCGTAGTTAGAAATTCATCCACGGTAAAAATCTCCCCTTCTATGAGAAAATTCATAATATGGTCAATCGAATTCTTCACCCTTTGCTTATATTCAGCTTGCGACTGTGCTGGCTTTAAATGGGGCAACTTACGATTGCGATTTTCCTCCAAGCGTTGAAAGGTTCTCACCCGGTTATCCTCAAGCTCAACAATCATTCGAATCTCATCCCAAGAATAAGGAAATAGGTAAACATTTTTCATCAACCAACTGTAATTATCCTTACCCACCCCTGCATTAGTGGTCATTTTATCCTTGTTTTCTTCTAGCCACAACCCATATTCCGCTACTGCCTTTTGAGCGGCTACGGCCTCTGCAACTAGTGCTGGATGGTGCTTTGACAGATTCAACGCCAATGTTTCAAAAACCTCAACCTCTTCATTTAAATGTTGCAAAGCTAGGGTGGCAAAGTCTACCGCTCCCTCAGTGAGGTTTTTTCTAGCCTGTAAAAATATTTTTGGCACCGCCTTCAACTTCATAATAAAATCATCCAGTTCTTCTTCTTCCAAAGGCAATGACAGTCGCCATAAGTCCAAGGTACCATAACGGGTTGGACCTGCTCCCTCTTGGGTTTGTAAATAGAAACTGGCATCTCGCGACCAGGGTCTCACCACCCGATGCTGAAATTCCAAACCATTCATTTCGGCCCGAACCAGATGATAATCGATCTTTTCAGAGATCGACCAAGAGCTGAAATTAAAAGCTAGCAATTGTTTTTGAAACACTTTTAGCTCCCCCCATCTGCCGGCCACGGCGTCAGGGCTGTAGTCGGGCACACCATTGTTTAATGGGATCATCTGAAACTCCCGGAATTCTTTATGCAGTTTCACAAGGTCTTGGTATTTCGTGTTGGTTTCGATAACTATTAAAGCCTCTTCTTTTGGCGTACATGAGAGAGCCATGAAGCAAATAAAAATGAATGATAATTTATGTAGTATACCCATAGTTTTATTTCAGAATATGTCTATTTTAATAGGGTGATTGAGCCTCCTTTATTGATTAAAATAACATTAAAAAAGCTCCTTAAACTAATATGAAAAAGTGAGTCCATAGGAATATGACTGTTGAATTTTTCCACTCAATTCGGGTCCTATGAAAATAAAACAATTAACGTATACTAATATACATAAAATATCGCACTTTTGAAAGTGGTGAAATCAAAGTTTATCTACTCATTTTGGAGTCATTATTTTTTGTATGTCGTTCTTTGTTAGTTCACTAGCCTTTCTATTTCATCTGTCATCCCCGTCATCTCCCAACGAATAAGTGAGGTAGGAATTACTCCGGCTGCGAAGTACTCATCCATGAAATCTTTGAGCACAAAATCATCACCTAACTGCTGAGACCGATCCCCTAAGAGCTTCATAAACTGCACCTTTCCAACCACCATTTGCATATGCCAGCCAACCATGGTTAAGGTTGAATGCATCTCATGCCAAAGATGTGGACTACCAGCCAATAAATGACCATTGGGTGCATTGCGTACACAGTATTTCATGGCGTCATCCAAACTCCAATCCAAATTGTGCATTCGAAGATCTGATATGGCGCGTACCGTGCGAAAAGCAGCCTGATTGTAAGTAATTTCTCTGCTCCTAGAAGATTGTTCATCCAAATAACCTGCATGCATCATCAACTCTTCCAATGCAAAGGCAAAACCCTCCAATCGTGCCACCGAAACATGATAAGGCCCCTCATGTTCCCTGTCTCCTCGAATGGGCCTATCGTCATGCAAAGCTCTCAGCAAATCAAAATGATGTCCAATCATCTCATGCGTTTCCAACATCATGGGTTCCCGAAGTGAGAAATTGAAAAAATAATCATGCTTTTTTGGCCAAGGTTTACCTAAACCGTAGGGGCCACGGCTTTTCTCCTCCGCAATGTATGCCTCAGGTACGAGGTACTCCTGAACGGTAAATATTTCATTCTCCTTTATGAATGTAATCACGCCATTTATCGTTTGTGTATATCGTTTGATGTATTGCTCCTGAGAGGTATCTGGCTTCAATAAGGGGAGCTTTCTGTTCCTGTTTTTCTCAAGCTCCCTAAAGGTGATTACCCGATTATCCTCAAGCTCAACGATACTCAGACATTCCTGCCAAGTGTAGGGAAATAGATAGACATTCTTAAGTGCCCAATTGTAATGATCTTTTCCAACTCCGGGAGGCTCCTTCATTAAGTACTGATTCTCTTTCAACCAGTGGAGATAATGATCCATGGCATCATTTGATCCCTTTATCAATGGCTCCAACTCAGGATATTGACTTGCGTCTTGATCTGAAAGCCATTTTAATGGGTTATCATGCTCTAGATTGTGAATCGCAAAGCTGGCAAAATCTCCAGAAACCCTAGACAGCTCTTTCATATTCTCCATGGCCTGTTCAAAAAAGGCAGGAATGTCTTTGAGCCCTTGCGTGAGGTAGTCTAACTCCATATCATCAAGGGGAAACTTCATCGCCTCCTCTGGGAGCGGTATCCTATTTAAGTAAAAATTAGGATTGCGTGACCAAGGACGCAGCACCCGATGATTGAACTCCATCCCATTCATTTCGGCTCGGACTAAATGGTAGTTTACTTTTTTAGAGACAGTCCACTCGCTAACATTAAATGTTTGCAGTTGATGTTGATAGTCTCTAAGCTTTTCCCATCGTCTGGCTATGGCATCAGAGGTGTAATAAAGGATTCTTTTCTCCGAGGGTACCTCTTGAAGTTTTCGGAACTCTTTAAATAAAGCAATAAGTTCTAGGTAATTAGTATTGGTCTTCAATATCTCTACTGAGGCTGTTTTGGGAGTGCAGCTGATGGTTAAGAGCCAGCAGAGAATAATGGGCATTATACTTACTATCCTCATTTTTTTATCTTTTTTTGGGTGGCGAAAAATAGGTAACGTTCCTCATTATGATGCGAGTAAAGTACCTTATTCGATTTAGAGATCGTAACCATTCTTTGACGTTCAAGCTATTAAGTACCTTTCCGTATGAAAGGCCAAAGAATGATTCAGAATAATGCTGTAGGTATATGTAGCTAGCCACTCTCAATCGTTCAGGGTTTCACTAAAATAATTTTTTCATTGGGTGGATAAAGCCACTCTACCCCATTACGAGTAACGATATGATTGTCTTCAAAATTAATAGACAATCGCTCCCCCCACTCTGGTATCCAGGTATGTACAATGTACTCGAATGAGAACAAGTGATTGGGCTGTATCTTGAAATGAGATCGATAAGGTCTGAATGGTGCAAAAGCTGCTCCCATTGAAACTTCACTATTCCCCGTATTTCCCACAGTATGAAAATCGATTGATATTCCAGATGCTGGACTGTCCTTTAAAGCGTCAATGATCTCCCTATCCCGAGGAGTATCTTCGAATGGAGTGTAAATATATCCTGCTTTTTCCAAGGCATTCACTACTGCGACCTGAGTCTCTCCTGCTGTACGGCCTACAATAATTTCTTTACGAATGATTTCGCGAGCCTCAAGACCTCGGTCCCAGGCCAATTGAACACTCGCAGGCACATTTGTTTCTCCTTCTCTCAGTATGTAAACATTACGTTTATAATCAGTTCCCATATTCATGTGAACAATTTCCCAATCCCATGAAATCAGATCACCAGGCTGAAATGCATAATCAAAACTCCGATAAGCCGATCGATCCGAAACTTCCGAATGCAAAACACCAGGGGTACGGCCGCCAAAATAGGAAGCTTGAATTCCCCTATCTAGTAATTGGTCTTCTGCCCACCAATAAACATCATTAATGGTAGTTCTTCCAGCTTCAATATTTCTAAGTGCAGTATCCATAATTTTTCTTTGAAGATCACATAAATTGGCAAATGTTCTGATTTCTGGTTGGATTCTTCTCACTCTAAAGTCAGTGATTACATTTTCAGAAGAAATGAGACGTTTGGAATACTTATCACCCAATAATTCGGTCAATCTTAAATAATTGGTATGTGAAAGCCCATCTACATGGGTCAACAGGCTGGACATATTCACAGCTATTTTTTGCGGGTTTCGAGCTGAAACGAATTTGGTGATTTCAGTCTCATCGATAAATTCATCATAGATTGATTCATCTGCTATCTCTGCACAACAGCCAAATCCTGCTACTACCCGCTCTACCCGCTCATCTTCAGTAGCAGTGAAAATCACATAGCCCATGGTTACTCCAAAATCTACTGCAAAAGCATCTGGGTCACCCCTTCTTATTACATGGATAAGCATATCCACATCGTTGTCCCGCATAGCACCCGGCATAATCAAGTTGAACTTTTCACTGCGAATCATATTGAGGTGTTCATGTCGGGCTTTGGCTTCAGAGTATTTCTCCGAGTAGAGTGATTGCCCCTCAAGCTGAAGGGAACATCCAAGGATGACCACCAAAAAGGATATTAGGTTTAGGTTTCTTTTCATGTTTAAGGGTTTAAGGGTTAAAAGCATTATTTACCTCGAAAATGTGTCTCTTGAAATCAACTAACGCATCAATCCTAGGAAGACAGAATGTACCATAGCGGATAAAATGCTTATCAAAATTCATGGTTAAACCGGTGGAATGAAGATTCTTCAATTTGTTTTCATTAATTAATTTTTCCTTTTTTAATTGATTTCAATCTTTTTATCACTAAAATGGATGAATTCAATGTTGCTTAATCTATCAATACCATCCCGATCGGATTGTACATCAGAAACAATGGTAGCATCCTCCTGCTTGCTGATCTCATATTCATCACTTAAACCAGTAAAAACAGCCACATCATCCCCACCTCCCCCGTCTATCTCATCGTCACCTCCAGCTCCATGGATTATGTTATTGCCTGAATTACCAGTTAAATTATTACCCAACCTATTACCTCTGAGATTGGCATTATTACTCCCTCTCAAAGTCACATCAATTAAATACTGGGATTTGTAGGTGTAAGCCTGAGATTTATCCAACGATAAAGAAAAGGTACCTTTAAAATCCGTTGGCAATTGTGCATTAAAAGTTAGATAAGGATGAAAGAACTTTTCAATGACCGTATAACCCAGTGGGTCTTTAGTCTCCACATGAGCCCTACTATTAGCAAAATAGGAACCAAAATGGGTCGTTCCATCAGGACCAGGTTCGTAATCTCGCGCTTCATAAAGTTTGGGCTCAATAACCCAGAGATCATAGTAGTTGTCAATCAGCACTCCCATATACTCATTCGGATGTTCCTGTGGCTCATCTTGTGGCCATGCACGCCAACCTTTTTCAACTGCAACGTCATTGGCTTCACGCATTTCTCTAATCATATCAGGTCGGGTAGGAATAATTCCATAATCATGGACTAGGTGCCATATTTCCTCATAAGAAGCATCTCGGGTGATATGTGCCATATAATCTTCATCTCCAACAGCTGGACTTTCATTAGATCTTAGATCTTGCATGCTATGATCTAGATCCGCCAAACCTCCATTGAAGGCTTTTTCTAATTCATCAGTATCGTTAAACAAAACCATGGTTGCCCTTTTATCAGACATGGAATTGGCCACTCCTGTTTTATCATTACCATAAGTAGATCCAGGATAGCTAGTCAGGATATGCTGCATCACATTCCTAGCATGCATGATTTGATCTTCGGTCCATCCATCCTGAGCTAAAAAATGAATGGATTTACCATTGGGAGCAATCAGCTTTGTATATTTAACAAAAGTCTTTCGTACGATACTCGGAACAGTTTGGGGTAAAGTGACGATGCCATTGGCAGAACCAGAAATATCAATATCCGGTAAAGTGATATTATCTGATCTATGATTTTTTTGACAGGCTACGAATAATATCAGAACTGTTATTAACGTATGTATAGAATATTTCATATTTATTATTTTTAGTTAAAATCCTTGGCACAACGAAAACCAATATCCGGGTAACTATTAGATTGTAAATCACTTGTCCGTCTCGACGCTCTCATATTATCGGGTCTCCCATCCCACGAGTTACCTCGCAATACCCTTCGTTTATTGACCACATTATTTAAAGGATTCTTTATTGGACTTCGACTATAATAGTCTTCATCAAAATAGTCGGCACACCACTCCCATGCATTACCGGACATATCGTAGAGTCCCAAAGAATTGGGAGGAAAAGAGCCTACTGAAGAGGCCAGGATATAACCATCATCATAACCTTCAAAATATGGCCAATCTACTACTTTTACATAACTTTCATCAGAGACATTTGCAACCAACTCTTTACCTAAAGGTTCATTGCCCCAGGCAAATTTATAGGCGTTTTCACCTCCTCTAGCAGCGTATTCCCATTCCGCTTCTGTGGGTAAGCGTTTCCCTACCCATTGGGCATAGGCATTGGCATCATTCCAGCTGAGATGCGTAACTGGCTGATGTTTTTCTGATGCTGTGTGCAACTCGCCCAGTGCATCAAATCGCCAGTTTATACCTTCTTTCTTTACAAAGTCTTTGCCATTGAATATAGTACCTCCTCCATTTTTTTCAGCGTCGGTAATGTAGTTTGTAGCCTCCGTAAATTTTCCGAACTTCTCCAATGTAACTTCATAGATATCCATATAAAACGGATCCAGTTCGACCTCATGGACTGGCTTCTCTATTTTCTGCCCATTTTTATCGCCCATCATGAAGTTACCAGCAGGGATCAGAATCATACCCTCAGGCACATGCGGCGTTTGACAATTTGTTAGGTAGAAAATGATTCCTATCGAGGTAAGTATTCTTTTTGTTTTCATTTTATAACTCATTTAGCTTTGTCCACCCTATGGGTTTCATTTTTGTTATTGATTAACTGTTTTTTTTAAATTATCTCATTCTCGAATTATATTTATTCTTCATTTAAATTTATTCAGTATTGGGTCCAGCAAGCCCCAGAATTTTCTACTTCTCCTTCGGTAAAAGTCAGTTGCCTTTTATTCGTTCCATCAGTATTCATAGTGAAAATCTCAAAATTTCCATCTACTTTGGAATCATAGGCAATCTTATTCCCATCACCTGACCAAGCCGGAGATCCACTTGGCGGATCAGCATTGGTCAAAACTATTTTGTTTGTTCCATCTGTATTAATCATTACAATGGCCAGGCCTCCGTCGATATATGATTGGTAAACGACCTGTTTTCCATCAGGAGAAATAGAAGGATTCTCATCATTGGTGTCAAATCCTGTGACCTCTTTTTGACCAGAACCATCACTTGACATCAAGTAAATGCCAAAGTTGAGGCGATCCTCACCAGCTATAGGTTTGGCACCTCTATTCGTTTGAAAAGTAAGTCGACGACCATCAATGCTCCAGCTAGGTGTTTCATCTAAACCTGAATTATTGGTTAGATTGACCGGATTGGAACCATCCGAATTGACCACAAAAATCTCCACATTGCCCTCTCTTTTTGCAAAAAAAGCTATCTTAGATCCATCTCTAGACCATTTGGGGTAATTTCCACCTTCGGTATTTGGAATCTTGATAGCATTGGAGCCATCTGCTTTCATTTTGAATATGGCCAATTCATTTTCTCGGTCAGATTGAAATAAGACCTGATGGCCATCCGGTGACCAGGATGGGAAACCGTCATAAGCCTCGTGATGAGTCAACCTCGTCTCATTACTCCCATCCGCATCAATAGAATAAATTTCTGTGTTGCCGTCTCTATCAGAGTGAAATATAATTTTGGAGGTCTTTGATACATGTCCTTCACTGATCCTATTTTCTTCATATAATTTAGATGTCCTGCTTTTATTACAACTAATTAAAAAGCTGGTTATCAATATTATAAAAAATGTTTTTAATGTATTCATGTCTTGGACTTTTTAAGTGTTCACATCCATCACGGTCCATTCACCATCAATACACCTCCACATTTCTCCTGTTGGATTTTTATCCTGTAATTCGACAGGCAACCTATGTTCGCGTACATTGTCGTAACAATGCAAAGCTCCGAAGCGGACCATCGAACCTGGGATACCCACTGCAGTAAATCCAGGATGACCAGTTGCAGGGAAGGGTCCTCCATGATTCATCGAGGATACCACCGCTACTCCCGTTGGCATTTTATCATTCAACAGGCGTCCTACTTTTCCCCTTAATACCGATGCTAATTGATTATAAATAGGATCATCATCATCTCCAGTATGGCTATAGAAGGCGCCTGTCAAGTTCCCTTCCATACTTGCAGCAACTCCCTCCATCTCTTTCGTATCTTTTGTCACTACGATCATAGAAACGGGCCCAAAAGCTTCTGTTTGTAGTGCTTCTGGATTTGCTATAAATGCCTCTCCGCTTACCTCTAAAAGGGTATCCTCAAACGCATATCCAGGCCCTTCTGCAACTTCACCCCCAACTAAAACTTGAGCGCCACTTTCTTTCAATACTTTAACTCCATCTTTTATATCGAGAGGACCGTTTTTTCCAAGTAAAGTTTGTGGTGAATTACTGCCAAATAATTTTGCGATCGAATTAATAAAGCCCCTGCTTTCTTCATTGTCTTGCACTACCATCAAACCTGGACTAGTACAAAACTGTCCTGCTCCCATACGACAGGATCCATAAAATTCTTCTGCCAATGCCTCAGACCTTTCTCTAATCGCTCCAGGCAATACGAAAACAGGATTTATACTTGACATTTCAAGATATATAGGCTTTCCCATCTTATCTGCTGCCTCTTTCAATTTCAATCCTGCATACTTACTTCCGGTAAAGCCTGTGGCACCAATTGAGGCATGAGAAACTAGTTTAAAACCATCCTCAGGTAGCACCCGATAGAGCAGTTGAACAGTAGCTTTCGGTAAACCAGTTATTTGTACTGCATCAAATGCACATTCAGCAAAGATCTTGGTGGTTCCCGGATGACCGGTGTTTGCCTTAGCAATGATTGGGTTTCCTGAGGCAATAGCGGCAGCAAAATCTCCCCCAGCACAAGAATTGAAGGCATAAGGGAAGTTATTCGGTCCAAATATTACTATCGGACCCGCCAAAGGGCCAAACATAGATCTGATATTGGTATTCGTGTCAATCGTAGCGTTACACCATGACATAGCCCGAGTAGCAGAAGCTGCCTGGCGCAATTGACCTATGGTGCGAGGTAATTCTATGGTGGACAGCCGCGGTTCCTTAGGCAGTGCCGTTTCCAGATGAGCTAGGTCAACTAATTCTTGAGCTCTTGCTTCAATATTATCAGCAAACTTCTCTATGAAAGTAGCTAACCGATCATTTGAAATCTTTCTCAATTCAATCGCCGCTATCTTACCCGCCTTTATTACGCGTTCTACATCATCACTGTCAGAGACCGGGTATATAGGTGGTAAATCTGCTTTTTCAGCTGGGTTAACTGCTCTAAATGTATTTTCGGGATTCTCAGGAATCTCCCACTTTCCATTTATTAATACTGCTTCCATTGACATCTCTCTTTAAAGGTTATTATCTATCTCTTGTTATATGAATACTCGAAGTTGACATATTATTTCAAATACGCAGCACCAAGCGTACTTCTTAGGTATTATTTCACTTAGCTTATAATAACCGGTAATATTGCCGGTACGGTATCGTTCTTTGATATCCATTACTTTATTAAATGAAATTTCATCTGCCTTCCTCCTAGGAAAACTACTTTATCTTTAGTGAAGGCAATGGTTTGTTCTAAGACAATCCTTACCAATTGATTGCCCCATTCAGACACGACCGTCTTTGTATCCAATTCCATCGCATAAACGGTATTATTATAGACTGGCCCACCTCTTTCTGCAGACAATTCTTCTCCATTTTCACCGTCTCCCATATCTGGACCCACTCCGTATCGAGTGCCGTGAAAGAAGCCTCCATTTAAAGAATATCTTTTCAAGAAATGTGGGATAGGATGGCTGTAAATGGAAGCCCTAAGACCTGCTCCCTTTGCTTTCTCTAATGCTGCATTGACGATGTGATCTGATTTACGACCCTCCGAAAATTCTAGTGCAAAGAGATCCTGGAGTTGATTTGTATTTTTTATCGCTTGCTTTAACCCTTCTGGGGGTTCGGCCTCACCTTCCATTAAAACATAAGCAACTTGCTGGGTATCCGTTCCTAATCCAAGATAATCAATACCGGTGTCGCAAGACAGTATGTCACCTCTTCGAATTATTGTATTATAACCATTCCGTGGTGGAATATCAATCCTAAAATGCTCGTCACCTTCAGCGTATTTTATCCTTTCCGATTTACTACGTTGAACGGTAATCGTTGGATGATCACTTGTCAATAAACCCAGATCGCGATAGCGCTGTCTGATCCACCAATTCAACTCATCTGTGGTAGTTACATCGGGAATGATCACTTTATTAGAAAAGGCTTCTGCAATAATCTCATGAGCTACACGGGCAACATGTTGGAAAATTACCATTTCCTCATTGCTTCTTATTTGCAAAAATGAAGTCCCAATGGGATCCGAAGAAGTAAATTTCAAAAGAAATTTACTTCTTGTTTTCTGACTGAGTTCTTCACTAATACCAATTTTAGAGGGATTATAGGATGTAATAATACTTTCAACTTCATCAAAGTCAGCTACCCATCTCTCTATGCCTTCATTTTTTCCTTTATCATAAAAAATAAGTACTTCACTTCTATCAAAAATTAACCCTTCATCATTACCCTCAGCTAATGAAACATAAAGTATGTACTCGTCTCTAGAAACCATCCACATATCTACTCCTGCACGTCTCATCACCTCTGGTACTACCGTTTGCTGACGAATACGCAATTGCCTCTCCATCACTTTGGCTTCTTGCCAAACGGGTAAAATATTATTGATTTCACCAATGGAAACAAAGGAATTCTGAGCAATGGAACTCACCCCAGTCAACATAAAAAGCACGATAGAAATGTATTTTATCATCTAATCGGTTATTTTATCAATATGAGGTCTTTTTGAGGTGGTGATAGGTACTCGACTCCACTTTCCCTGACAATAGCCTGTTCATGGTTCCAAAAAAGAAGATACTGGTCTTTACCTTCCGGCCCTGGAGATGGCATATAAAAGAAATATTCCAGTACAAAATGATGGTTATCAGCCAATGGCACATCTAATACCCAATCGGGACCATAAGAGCCAATTCTAGGACCTAGATAAATATCATGCTTGTCCCCGGTGGCACCCATTCCCTTACCATGATGATCAACTGAAAGGATGGTCTTGTTGGAATCATATCCACTGGAATAGGCAGGGAAATTATTTTTCTGTGGAAACATATGCATTTGGAATGCTTCTACCTCCACATCCATTTTTTTCAGTCTCTCAGTGTAATCTTTCACTATTTCCCTTGAGGTTCTGTCAGCTCTAATAGTTTCGGCAAAAACTTTATCAATCTTCAGGTATTCTTTCCATAATTTTTGTATCTCAGCGGGAGGCTCTTTCTCACCCTCTCGAAGTACATAAGCAAACAGTCCTTGCGAGGTAGCTGCTATAATATCTCCGCCCTGAACCACCGTGTTTTCCCAACCAGCGCTCCTACCTCTTTGTGAAAGGCCAGTACTCATCCGGCGAAAGGCTACTACATAAGCTTCCTCTGAGCCTACTCCTACTTGTCCCCCACTTTCAATAGGAGTTTTACCTGGTTCAATTGCATCAAAAACTTGTGCAACTAACTTCAGTTCATCCATACGCATTTTCTTAAGCATCTTTACTTCACTAGGAACTGGTGTAACCTGGTAATCCATAGTCAAGTATTCGGAAGAAACGATCCTACTGGCATATTTTTCACCCAACTCCGATACTAACAGACGATAATCTGTCAGGGAAATACCGTCATTTATCTCTTGCTCCGTTGCCCATGGCCCCAATACTTCTCTATAATTTACTGCTATGACCTTGGGATCTCTAGCATCGACAAATTCCCTCAATCCTTTGAAGCGATAATCGTATTCGGTCATGGGATCAGCGATGGGTTCCACCACGAATACGGGCGCTCCAATAATGTCATATGCACCTGATTTCTCCAAGTAGTTACTATCCTGACTCCGCCATCCTCGTTGGGAATTCCCCCACCTTCGACCAACTATCGCTCTTTCTATTCGATCCCCACCACGATCAGTAAATACAAATACTCCTGATGCTGAACCCAGATCATATTTACCAAATGGATCTTCAATGGGCTCCCGCATTATATGAACCCACATATCTACCTTTCGATCCCGCATAATCTTGGGTAGTACAAGATCAAATTTTTCTCGCCGGATTTGATTCTTCCATTGATCTGTACTCATCTTTTCCAATGCCTCCTGAGAGGGAAGTTTGGACTGTGCTGCTATTTCATCTCCACAGATTGCTAAAAAGAGAAAAAGAGTTGAGCTAAAAAGTAGGTTATGTTTCATAATAACTGAATTTTATAATTTGAATTATTTAATGAATTAGGTATACCTTTTCGTTTGGTGGCTGAATCCACTCCACGCCAAGATTAGTCACAGCCTGAACATTGGAGATATTTATTGATAGTGGCTGCTCCCTTCCCGGCACATGGGTATGAACCATGTACTCAAAAGCAAAAATGTGATTTTCCTTGATTAACAAATGATCTCGATCACGCCTGAAAGGGGCCATAGAAGCTCCTACGGTAATGAGTTCTCCGTTATTATTGCCTTGAACATGAAGGTCTACTGAAAAACCAGATTTATCTGTATTTGCCAGTGCATTACGTATGATTTCCCGATCCTTACTTCCCGTATCAGTGAAGGGGGTATAAATGTATCCTTCATCCTGCATGGACTTAATCATAGCGGCCAAAACATCACCGGATTTTTTTCCAATCTGAACCATTGATCGCATAATCCATTGACCTCTAATTGCCTGATCGTATGCGTATTGCAAGGCTTCGGGCATCTTTGTTTCTCCCTCCTGCAAAATATAACCATAGTATTTAGTATCTTCTGAAAACCTCGTGTGCCCGAAATTCATCCAATTGCTAACTCCATTTACATAAAACAGATCACCCCGCTGGAGGGTATAATCAGGATTATCAAGATTTTTCATACCTGTGCTTTCTGAATAAAGCAGACTGCTATGCGGAAGCTCACCTATGCTAGTCATTCCCGGTCGAATTTCAGCCAGTATCTTCATAGTATTTTGACGGGCAACTTCTAGTGTATTGGCCTGAATCACAATTTCCCTAAGTAATCTTCTTGACCGAAAATCAGTTATTAAGTTTTCCGCAGATATGATTCGCTCTGAGTATTTGTTTCCAATGATTTTTTTCAATAACTCAAATTGGGTGTGAGAAATACCGTCAGCCACCGCAAGCCATTCTGAATAATTAACAGCAATAGTTTTTGGATCCTTATCTGCTATATATTGACCTATCTCGTCAAAAATAGAGATTTTGACATTAAATGGATCATATGCTCCAAAAGCCCTAGAGACTTCCTCTGAACCATAATGATCTATTTTTTCTACTCCTCCACTACCAGTAAATACTCCACCAAACATAGCCCGCTCAATTTTTCCTCCAATATCAGTCAAAATCAAAAAACCATCAATAATACCAAACTCATACTCAAGCGGGTTTGGATCTCCATGGCGACCCGTATGAATCCACATATCAATCTTATTATCTCGCATAGCCTGGGGAAGTACTAGGTCCATTTTATCATTTCTTATTAACTTTAATACCACATCCTGATCTGCCGTGTATATCTCTTTCTGAGCACTCACTCGTAATGATAAAATCGTCAGAAATACAATTATTATTCCTTTGCAAGCCCCATGAATCTTTTCAAATATTTTCATTATATGATTATTTAATGTTACCCATTTTTACATTTTAAAACAGATATTTCAATTTGTTCTATTCTTGTTTTTTTAAATCTTCTTCCCAATCCATTGCCTTAAAAAATGCTTCCCGATTTGGAAATAAAAAGCTCAGGATATGAAAAAGCTCAGGATCTAAGTATGGGAGATTCTCTGGTGTAAGTGCTCTTCCCTCAAAGGACCTCCCACCATGAACTCCATAATAAATATCAAGGCCATATGCCAAATACTCATCTGGATAATCTTCTATGGGCAATCCATCCTGAGGACGGTAAAACCCACGCTTGACCGCTATCTTGGCGGCAGCCTCTATTTGTTCTTGAATCTCAGGATAAGCTTTCATAATTCCTCCACGGTGTATCATATGAGTAATCTCCTCGACAGAGGCATCGCGACGAAGATTAGAAGGTCCGCCTAATCGGAGATAATCAGGTATGATCTCCTCATCTTCTAAATCTTGGGTTCTTATCCCTAACTCTCTACTAAACATATAAAAATCAATAGCTGTATTTCTTTCTTCAAAGGTTTTAAACAACGTCATTCCTGACTGTGATTTCTTCATCTGTGCTGTGATTTCACCTGAGCCACTTCTATCCTTTAGAAGTAGTGCATTGGCCACATTGGCTGCGTAATCAATTTTTTCTTTATCAACAGTTGCTGTCGCATAAAACAACATTCCACCGGCTTCCCTTCGCTGCGTAAAAATGTCCAATGCATTCTCAATCTTTGGTTCATTCTCTTTCGCGATGATGATGAGCACTTGCTCCATAAATCCATCCTCATTGGTTGCTCTGACTTCTGCATAGTAATTAGCCGGAATCATAGTTGGCCTTTTTATCAGCCGGATCTTGGCTGTATTAGGATCAATCTCTACGATTTCAGTCGCATCAAGTTGACCCTCCTTTAGATAGTTCCTTCGATCCCCCCCAGCAATGGGCTTAACTAAAGTCCAGGTAATACGTTTGTCATTCGGTTCAACCAATCCGATTTGCCCAATGATCGCTCCAATTTTTGTATCCTTTGTAACTAGAAATCTATCAAATTCATCAGTAACTATAGGTTTCTGAGCTAGAACTACTCCTGCGCAGCAACTAAGAATTAAAAATATTACAAAAATCCGTTTTAATTTTTTCTTCATGAGTTGCTATTTTTTAAGGTCATATGTTCAGCTAACCTCACCGCTAGTGCTGAAACTGTGAGTGTGGGGTTGGCCGCCGCAATACTTGGAAAAACAGCATTAGAACATACATAAAGATTATCTGTATTGTGAATTCGAAGGTGAGCATCGACCACACCTTCGGCTTCTCTGTGGCTCATGCGACAGGTTCCCGATGCATGGGCTCCATCAGGGTCTAAAACGCCCATTTGAATACTGTTTTCTTTACAACCAGCCGTCTTTAACATCTTTACAAAAGTATCTGCGTGTTCTTGTCTCGTTTTTACGGTTATCTCCTTAATTTCGAAATCCATTTTTGTAGTCGGCAGTCCATGCCTAGTTTTACCTTTACCTAACCTGATCAGATTGGCTGGACTGTCATACATTTCCATTTCACCTCCAATTGAAATATTGGCCTCTGCACTCATTTTTTCATCAATATCAGCCCGAGACATGTTGGAAAGAATTCCTCGCTCAATAGTAGTGCCTGAACCTATCTTTGGGGAAAACCACATTTTGCCTTTAGACTGATACTCTGGTGAATCAAAATGTCTGCTCAAAAGGGAAGTAAAACCCAGTTCTGAGTTAAATTTATTCGGGTTTCCTGATCGAACGCCCTCAGCGAACATCAAAGGATGACCTACCAAATGCCTACCAAGATGATCTGAATGATTACCGATACCCGTCTGCCAATCTCTGTTCGCCGAGGCAAGTAGAAGTTTAGCTGATTCAATAGTGCCACTAGAGATCACCACACTATCGGCTTCCATTGATTCTTCATTACCTGTCTCAAGATCTAGAAAATCTACCCCTATGGCACGCTTCTGTCCATCCATTAATATTTTAGTTACTGGTGACTCGGTGTGAAGACTCAGCCTTTCTTCATATTTCATTTGTAACTGGACCAAATCATAGAGTGCTGTATAACGGGCATTCGTTGGACAATAATCACAGGTTCCAGTCGTGATGCACTTATTGCCATTTCTAGCTACGGCAGCATGACCATAAGATATTTTATGATCTTCAAGAATTTTAATAAGAAAGCCATCACCCAGGGTATAAGACGGGGGATAAAATGGAAATTTATCTCCATATCGTGGTGGATCATCATTATCTGAATCTCCGCAGACACCTAATAATGCTTCCGCCTTTGTATAGTAAGGAGCTAATTCTCTATAGGTAATTGGCCAATCAGCTCCATAGCCGGTGCGTGATTTCAATTCAAAGTCCTCAGGCTTAAAACGAGGTGATAGCCCACCCCAATGATTAGTAGTACCTCCTTTCATAAACAACCTTGCTCCAAAAACCTCCATGTGTCTATTCCCCACCTGTGATCCAAGATCGTCAGTGAAACGTTCATAAAGTTTATTGGGCGCTACCAAATGATCAAGCCAAGTTCGTCGGTCACCAGGTTTAAACATAGGTCCTGCTTCAAACATTATAATTTGAAAATCACTATTTGCCAAAATCTGTCTGGCCAATATTGTTCCTGCCACACCAGAACCTATGATGATTACCTTTTTCATCCTATTTCCATTTTTCTATAACTTTCAGGGGAAGCATAGGAACCTCCGAAATAACCTCTATAATTCATGAGTCCAAATGCCTTAAACCCACCTGATATTGGAACAAAATGTGTGATGATTTCAGAGAAAACTAATCTTCTAGCCCTACCAATTTTAGTACTAGAAAGATCCTCCTGTGTAAACTCACCAAACAATAAAGTGGACCAGACTTCATCAATATGTTCATTAAAACCTTCGAATAAATCGATTAACTCAATGGCGTTCTTGTATTCAGTTAAATAACTAGGAACTTCATTCGTTTTAAGTTTGAGGTCTGCATTCAGAGTTTGGAGATACTGATCAAGATTCGGCGTTAATTCCCAAATCTGATTGACATAAGAACATAGTGATGATAGCGTCTTGAATTCAACAGATGTTAATTCCCCAATTTGCTTTTCATTAACCGGGACATCGGAATGGCTAATGAATTTGAGTAGTTCACTCGTATCTTGATCTGATATTTGAATACAGCTAAAAGGGAATAGAGAGAATGTACCCATTGTAAGCCCCATTTTCACCAATTTGCGCCGATCCATATCTATTTTATTCATACCTAAATTTTTAAATCTATTATTGAATTTTTATTTCACTGCTTGACCGGGTAATTGCTCGGATCTCGGTATCGTCACCAAGCATTTCCCACCTTATTAACGGCATAGGTATGACGCCAAATGATAGAAATTTATCAATGAATTCTTTGATTATAAAATCCTCCCCTTTCATTACTGCATAGTCCCGAAAGAGCTTCATGAAGTAGGCCTTGCCTGTCACAACATTACTATGAAATCCACCTGGGTTTCGAAGGTTGGATTGCATCTCGAAGTAAACCACTCCCTCATCTTCTTTAGTCCATCCTCTAGGCATTATTTCAGCACAGAGTTTTCTGGCTTCAGCCAAATTAATCTCGTTGGCATGCATCTTCATATCCGGCACAGACAAGCTCATGTGCGAAGCATTCATGAGGTACTCCATTTCCCTACCCTTTTGGGGACGCTCATCTAAGACGCCCGCCTGCATCAGTCCTTCCTCCATCCATACGGCCCAACCCTCCAGACGCATCGAGCCCATATTGAAGCGACGTTCAGCTTTCCGAATAGGACTTAAGTTCAACCGTTCTTGTCTTTGCATATCAAGCATATGTCCAACATATTCATGATTCTCACCTGGTAATATCTCCCGCTGTCGATACTTTAGGTCTACATTGGAGTTTTCAGGATAGAAAGCTTCACTAGGTTCATCACTCAATTCTGAAAGATCCTGTTCAGATCCGCGACCACCTAAATAATAATCAGCTGGATTAACCCAATCATGAATGGTCATGATCTCATTTTCTTTTAAAAACTCAACTGCGTAATGTAATGCCTCGCGCAAGCTCTTATTGTAGGCCCTTTCCGACATGGCTACCTCTAGGGGTGGTCGATTGCGGTTTCTCTGCTCTTCGAGTTTGAGCCAAGTAATCACACGGTCATATTCTCTTTGAATAATGAAGTTGCTCTCCTCCCATCCCCAAGGTGACAGTTGTACTCTTTTATTCCACCAACTATAATTTTCTTTTCCTGAACCGGCGAGTGCAGTCATTTTATCTTTATTATCAATAATCCATTGGCGATAAGCACGCATTGAGGTTGCGGCTTCTTTAGTGAGTTTTTTTAATTTTTCGTTATCCTCAAAAAACTCTTCTGACATTTCATTAAAGAATTCTGCTTCCCTATCGATATTCCGAATAGCAAACGCTGCCAAATCACCAGAACCTTCGGTTAGGTTTGATCTCGCATGTGTCAAAACTTGCGGAACTATAGTCATAGCTGCCCCCAACTGATCTTGCTGTGCCTGATTTAGAGGTGGTTCCAAGTCGAAGAGTGCAGGCATTATTCCCTCTAAATTCATAGAGGCACCGGCATCTCCACCTCCAAAAAATGAGTAAAATCCCGGATCGTGTTTCCAAGGCTCAAGCACCCGATGATGATACTCAATAGCATTCATCTCTGCCCAAACCAGATAATAATCCACTTGACTAGAGGTTGACCATTCAGTCGTATCCATATCTTCTAGACGTTGTTGGAATGCCCTTACTCCCTCAAGTTTGGCCTTCATGGTACCTTCGCTATAGTCAGGAATACCATCTACCAAGATCGGTTTCTGATACTCTCTAAATTCATTGAATAGACTTACCAACTCATCATAGTCAGCTGCAAGGTTATCGGATACTCCCTGACAACCTATTAAAAAACATAAGGCAATGATGATTAATTGTATATTTTTCATGACTAACTATTTAGTTGTAGCGTATCTTTTTTTATTTATCCAACCCTTGATCTTTAAGAATTTGTACTTTTTGCGTTACGGTCTTTCCTCCAATTATAAGCTTGATAGTATACTCACCTGGCAGGACTCTTTGATAAATCCAATCTCTATCAAAGGGACCCGAGTTTTGAACCCTCGTTCTCAAAGACTGACCCAATGAATTGACCTCATCATCCGAATTGAGAAAGAAATCAACGGTATCATAGAAATCAAAAAAATCAGATTCCTCTTCTATCCCTATTAATATTTCCTTCATTTCTTCTTTCTCCTCTGTAGTTCTAGCTCTGCGTTTAGTCATATACCAAAGGGTTTGATTTAAACCTGGCTTACCAGCAGCTCTCAGTTCGTTTATCTTTGTTGAGCCCTGAAAAACCTCAATGATCCCAGTCTCTATCTCGTCTTTCAGATAATAGTTAATGACTACTGCATGTGGCTCATTCTCACCAGCAAAATTTTGGGAACTGATAGCCGGTTGACTGGTCATTACCCATTGTACTCCTGGTTCTGGCTGGAACAAGTGTATCTTTTTAGTCTGTACCTCAGTGGTTAATTCTTGAAATAGAGAGATATCAGTGATATAAAATCCACGCCCCATAGTTCCCACCACTAAATCATTCTCTCTAGGATGAATTACCAAATCATTGATGGGAATGGTGGGTAAATTGTTTTTTAGTTCAGACCAGTTTTGGCCACCATCCACAGAAACATAAACGGTTCTATCGGTGCCGATAAATAACAAATCTTTATTTTTTCTATCTTCACGGATCACATTAACACTTTCATTGGGGAGATTATTAGCAATCGAACGCCACGATTCTCCAAAATCAGAAGTTTTATATACCAAAGCACGATAATCGGACCTGTGTCTTCCGGTAAAAGTTAAATAGGCCGTACCATCATGGTGATTAGAAGCAATAATTCTACTGACCCAGTATTCTGGATTATTGGGAATATTAACGTTAAGTAATTTCCAATGTTCTCCATCATCTTTGGAAATTTGGACATTGCCATCATCGGTACCAACCCAAAATATTCCTTGCGTAACTGCTGATTCATCAAAAGAAGTAATTGAACCATAGGTTCGCACTTCAACCCCTCCAAATTTGGTCACATCATTCTTAGTCAGATCATCACTAATCACCTCCCATTTCTCTCCTCTAAAAGAAGAACGTAAAAGGACATTGGCTCCTTGATAAATCACATCACTATCATGGGGTGAGATGAGAATTGGCGTATTCCAATTGAATCGAAAAAGATCCTTATTTTCTATTCTTATTGGTTTTCTGACACCTGTTTTAAGATCAATTCTGGTTAATCCTCCAAATTGAGATTCACTGTAAAGCCAGCGATTGGTCACAGGATCGACAAGGTTGTAAAAGCCATCCCCTCCCTGCATATGTTCCCAGTCCTCGAATCGAATGGGAAAACGGCCCTTTTTAGTACTTGGACCTTTCCATGATCCGAAATCTTGCAAACCCCCATAAACATTATAGGGATAGCTCATATCTACCCCAATAGCATAAAGTTGTGCCATTGATAGCTCATCCGGATGGTACCAGTTATTGCCCCTATCATAAGTGATGGCCATGCCGTAATCATATCCCATCATCATATGGCGACTGTCATTAGGATCTATCCATAGCACATGATTATCACCCCCATAGTCGAATCCTCTCTCCCATGTTTTACCACCATCTTTTGAAGCCTCTACTCTTGAACCAAGTACGAATACCTTTTGAGCATCATTGGGATCAACTTTGACCTGTCCGTAATAATTAGCTCGTTCGCTGACGCTGCCATTGCTTACCTGTATCCAGGATCGACCTGCATCATCGCTACGATAAAGGATATTTCCAACTGTCTTTTCTGCTGGCTGTCCTGCAACTAATTGCTTCCATCGCTCTTCTTCAGACATTCCAGGTGAGTTAGCATCTTCAATTATAGCATAGATGATATCTGGGTTCTTGGAGTATAGAGAAAGGCCAATCTTGCCTAAAAACCCTGTTGGTAATCCATTTTTAAGTTTTTGCCAACTATCTCCACCATCAGTTGTTTTATAAATGCCACTTCCTTTTCCAGCACCTCGAAAACCCCAAGGATGGCGAATGCGATCATAAGTTGTCGCGTACAATACATTAGGATCTCGGGGATCCATGACCAATTCCGTTGCTCCAATGTCTCGCCCTTCAATTTTAAGAGCTAGTGATTTCTTCCAAGTTTTTCCATCATCGATTGTTTTGAACACTCCACGCTCCTCATTCTCTGAATAATATTTACCTTGAGCGGCCACATAGACTACCTCTGGGTTTTTAGGGTGGATAATTACACGACCAATATGATGCGTTTTATTCAATCCCAAATGAACCCAAGTCGTACCTCCATTATCGGATTTGTAAATTCCATCACCATGCTGTGTACTATTCCTCAGATTAGCTTCGCCTGTACCTACCCACACGATATTATGATCTGAAGGTGCCACAGCAACATCTCCGATACCGGAGGTTCCTTCATTATTAAAAATAGAATTAAAGGAGTGTCCATTGTTAATCGTCTTCCATAGACCCCCCGGTCCAGCTCCTACGTAAAACACGTAGGGATCTTGCTGTGATATGGACAAGGCAACGACTCGTCCCCCCTGACGAGTGGGCCCGATCTCACGATAATGAATTTTATCTAAGATATTCAGGGGGATTTGCTGACCTAAAGCACTTAAAGTGAACAATAAAGTAAACGCTAGACACCAAATCTGCCTCAGTAACGACCTACTATATAGCTCACCTCTCCTGTCCATGCTAATTGGTTTCAACTATAATCTCTCCACCTTCATATACCCCATCCGGTAGCATCGAAGCCAACTCATATTGAGGATTTCTAAGCAATTCATAGATTGCCGTATCTGTAGATCTTAATTTATCTGCAGAATTTAATTTCCACTCATGTTCAATTTCTTCTAACCTCCATGGATAGTCCTGAGCACCTAACAAAGAAGTATGTGCCCAATAGAGATATTCAATGATCATACAGCCATAATCACAGGTTTCATCATCATAGCTATACCAAGCGCTTGCTGGATAAGGATTGGGAATTTTTTCAAAATGTCCACCGCGAGCAACATCCATAGCTAATGCGACCAAAGTCCCATTTTGGAAGCCAAAAGCGTCAGGATAGGCATGTGCATAACCACCGAAAAGAATTAAATGATGAACTTCCTCTAGTGTTGCATCAAATACTTCATTACTGGCACCATCAGGATGGGTTTCATGATGAAAAAGGTTCTGCAATTCATAATTATTATTGAGGTTTTCATTCCATTCAAATAATTCATCCTGTTCATCTTCATCTCTGAACATAATCAAAGTGGCCTTTCTTTGAGATAGTACCTCTACGACCTTTGGATTATCCACTATACCATCTTCGTTATTGTCGAGGTATTCTGCCATTACCGTAGCAGCATGTTTAACTTTTTCCATGCCCGTGTTTGGTGTACCGTATATCATTACCCCAAAAACTTCAACTTTCTTATCAAAAACTAAAAAAGGATTTGTCTCATTTAACTTGTCAGAGTTACCTGAACACCCAACTAGTAAACTGATTAAAACAAATAATAATGGATATGTTAATTTTCTCATCGCTTTCTAGTTTATTTTATCACATGCCATTTCGTCTCCTGTGGTCTATCTAGATAACGTAGGCCACCCTCACTAAAAACTGCAATTTGACCAATACCTAGCTCGATTCCATTTTCACCCCATCCTAGTGCGGCTACCGAAGTATGGGGTTCGAAAGCATAGAGTGTGTTGTAGTAAAGTTTATGATTATTGGTCACGATAGAGGTGGGATAGTATCCCGGTCCTGAGGTCATGCCCGCAACATAGGTTTTATGAGAAAACATGTAGCCGCCTTTCAAAAATCGGCGAATAAACATGGGTGGTGGGTGGAATCCTAATTCTGTTTCAATAATTCCCTCGAACGGTTTTAGTTGACTAGTTGCCGCCATAATTTCTTTACCCGTTCGACCAATTTTAAACTCCTGAGCGAATAGATCCTGCATATTATTAACAATTTTCAATGCTTCTTTTAGGCCTTCAGGAACATTGCTTTCCCCCTCTTGGAGCACATAGGCATGTTGATGAGAATCCGTTACCATACCAAGGAGCATAATATCCGAATCAAGGCTAATTACATCACCTCTTTGAATGGTGACATTAATACCATTCTCTGTTTGACCATCACGAAATTTTTCGGGTGGATCAAGATGCTTATATATCTCAATGTGTGATGGACGTCTTTTAACGATTACTGAAGGGTGATTCTCTAACTCCAAATCGAGTTCTAGGTATTTCTCCCTGAACCACCAGTTAAGATCATCACTAGTAGTAATTCCAGGAATAATTACAGCATTTGAGAATCCTTCTGCTATAATATCATTGGCCATGCCTTGTACGTAGCGATAAATCGATATTTGTTCAGGAGACATGGTTTCCAGCCAACGAACACCTAAAGTCCATGAATCTATTGCGAGGTTGGCATATTTCACTCCTAGTGCGCTTACCATTTGCTCTTTATTATATTGTCCAATGGCAATCTTTTTGGGATTACGAGATTCAACGAAGATCCTAATATCATTATAATCCTTTGGCTCGAAGTATTCTATGTCCTGTCCCGTATCAAAAAATAAGAGAAACTTAGGTATTTGCTGTGAGCCTAGAGGTGCGAACTTGCTAGGCAGCGTCATTCCTTCATGATTGGCCAGCAATAAGGAAGTAAAAACCGGACCTTCATTGTTATAATAGAGGTCAGCTTCGTTATTTCGAATGATCCAGAGGTCGACTTGTTGTTCCCTCATTACATCGGGTAAAACATTTTCGCGTTTCCATTTCCAAAACCTCTCCATAATCTGAACCCGCTGACGCATGGGTAGATAGTTTTCAATGTCCCGACCGGTATGGGTCCATTCACTTTGAGCGCTAGCATTTAGCATACAATAAAGCATTATTATCATAATAAAGATTTTGTATGCATATGTTAACATTGGTCCTCCTCTATTAAATTATTTTAAAAATGGCGACCATGTAGGATTGCTACTTCCTTTGGACGCTTCGTCTTTATTTAACCCTTCTTTTAATCCATCATTCACAGTCAATCGAATCATATCGTTACCATCGGTATTCATTCTATAAATCTCGGGATTGCCATTTTGCCACGACTCAAAAACAATCATTGAGCCATCGGGTGACATACTCGGATTTGTATCCTGTCTATCAAAATGGGTCAATCTTTTTTGGTTGGACCCATCTCGATTCATTATATAGATGTCATATTCTCCTGATTGTGGATCCCCATGCATATCAGATGAAAATATGATTTGTTTACTATCGGGAGACCACGCAGGTACTTCATCTAATGCCCTAGTAAAGGTGAGTCGTTGCATATTGGTACCGTCAACTGCATTAATTAGGTAAATTTCTGGATCATCTCTATCCCTATCCGATTCAAAAGCAATTTGCCTTCCATCAGGTGACCACGCTATAAAATTATTTGCAGTAGCTGAATGATGGGATTGCGCAAAAGTCAAACGGGTATCATTTGGCCCCCAGGTTTCACCCCCTGAAATATTTCGACGGAGTATTTCATCAGTTTGGCCACCATAACGGCTTGTGTTAAAAGCGATCATTGAGCCATCAGGAGACCAGGCAGGGGATGATTCTTCAGCTGGATTCTTCGTGATACGGATTTGATTAGCTCCATTGGCATCCATGATGTATATTTCTGTATTACCATCTCTATCAGAAACAAAAGCAATCTTTTTTCCATCCGGAGACCAAGTTGCTGATCCATCGTAAGCAGGATTATTTGTAAGTCTAGTTTGATTCTTACCATCAAAATCCATTGTGTAGATCTCACTGTTTCCATCTCGAGAGGTCTCAAAGGCAATCTTAGTATTGGCTAGGTTAGAAGATTGAGAAAAAGTCTCGGTGACCCTAATAGTGAGGCCCAAAAACATCATTAAAAAAACAAATATATTCCTTCCTATTTTTAGGCTCCCAAAGCCTAAAAATGATTCCCTAATAATTTTTTGTCCCTTTAATCTCTCGTAAATCATATTTTTTGATTAAAATCAATGCATATATTGTCCCCCATTTGCGTAAAAGTTAGACCCAGTTGAAAATTTTGCGCCAATGATACAATCCATCATATGTGTCACATCTTCATATTCCCCCAAGCGACCCATTGGCATTGTCTCCAACTCTTTTTCAAGACCTTCCTTATTCTTTAAATCATAGCGCTCTATTACTTCGCTTGTTTTAATTGCATTAGGCACGAGACAATTAACTCTAATCCTCGGAGCCAACTCCAATGCCATTGCCTTTGTAAGTGCAAATATTCCTCCCTTTGCCGCACAAAAATTTGCTCCATTTTTGCGCGCAATTTGACCTGCAGCAGCCCCAAGATTTATTATTAGACCTTCTCTATCCGGGTTATGAAAGACATATTCTTGGCTGCAAATAAAATGTCCTTTAAGATGGACATCTACTACCGCATCCCATAATTCATCAGTCATCTCTAGAAACGGACCATCACGATTTATCCCAGCACAGTTGATTAAAATGTCTACTCTCCCAAATTTTTCTATCGTTGCATCGAACATAGATCTGACTTGCTCACGATCAGAAACATTGGCTTTGAATTTCATTACTTTTTTTGATCCAACATTCTTTATTATTTCCTTTGCTAGCACCTCAGCCTCGGCATCAATCACATAATTGATGACCACACCAAATCCCTTTTTAGAAAAATGTCTTATTAAGCAAGCCCCAAGTCCGCTAGATGATCCCGTTATTAGTATTACTCTCTCTTCAGACATATTAATTTTATTGTATTATTATTTTATTCTATATTCTTCCAAAGCATCTTCATCTATCTCCACTCCAAAACCAGGTCCTTCGGGTACCCTTAGGCACCCATCTACAACTTGAAGAGGTTCTTTTAAAATAGTCCCATCAACTTGTGTAAGCTCTGTGAATTCACTTGCGATGGGATGAATTTTCATAGAAGCCGCCATATGAATTTTAGCTACTGCTGATATCCCTGGCTCCAGTTCTGTTCCAGCGATACATGGTAATCCAAGTGCTTCAGCAACGGCTTCAACCTTCTTGCCTAAATATAATCCACAAGTCTTGGCAATTTTCAAGTTCAGAAGATCAGCCGCTCCGTAATCATGTATTTTGATGGCATCTTGAGGTGTCCAGATACTCTCATCAGCCATCAATGGTATGCCAATATTGTTTCTGATATGTGCCATTCCTTTTAAGTCCCAACTAGGAATTGGTTGCTCCAATAATTCTAAATGACAATCCTCTACCGCTCGCATAACTCTGATTGTACCAATGGTATCCCATGCAGCGTTTGGGTCAAGGCGAAGCTGGACATCATCACCAACTGCAGCGCGAACAGTTTTAATTCGCTCAATATCAAGGTTCATTTCATCGGATCCTTTGATTTTTATTACATTAATTCCCTGCTTTAAGACCTCTAAAGCATTGTCTGCCATCGCTTGGGGTGTGTTTATGCCAATTTCTGAACCAACATGTATTTTATTTCTGAACTTCCCTCCCAATAACTTGTAGACAGGTACATTTAGTATCTTACCTAATAGATCATGAAGAGCTAAATCAATGCCTTCTTTAACACACGTGATTCGAGCTAGGTTTTGATCTAGAATCATCATAATCCGCCCAATATCAAATGGGTCTTCCCCTATTATTTTGGGAGCCGCGTAATTGAGTATTGTTGACTCTATAGATTCGCGAGTTTCGCCATAAAACTCCGGTTCCCAAGCACAAGCTTCTCCTATGCCAACATGACCTTCATCGGTATAGATTCTAACCAAAATAGCATCCGAACGATTAAAGCTAGTATATGCATCCGCAAATCCTTTTACTGGAATGCCATAAGGTGTCGTTTCTATTCTAGTTATTTTCATTCGTCTCTATTTACTGTTTTTATCCTTTATCAACTATCCGGAATTTTTCCAATCATCCAATCTGCAGTATTATGAAAATTAGCCACAGTAGTGCCAGGAGGCACTAATTCATCACAAGCTTTCCTAGTTTCATCATCTAACTTCATTTCCAAAACGGGTAATAAAGGCTCCAATTGTGCTACTGTTCTTGGGCCAATCAAAGGGGCAGTAACTCCTGGTTGATCCTTACACCAAAGAATTGATAACTGCGCCGGTGTCAGCCCAAGTCTGTCAGCGATCTTAGTGAATTCAATTCCTACTTCTATGCCTCGTTTGGTAACTCTATCAGCATAAAACCCCCCTCGCAATGCGGCCCTAGACCCTTCCGGAAATTTATCTGCATCTGTATAACGTCCTGCTAAAACCCCCATTGCCATAGGTGCCCAGGTAATAACGCCTACTCCAAATTTTTCACATACGGGGATTAATTCATTCTCTATCCGTCGATCTAATAAATTATAGGGAGGTTGTTCTGAAACGAAACGAACATAATTCTTCATTTCGCTTATCATAATTGCTTCAACTACAGCCCAAGCCGGATGAGTAGAGCAACCAATGTAACGAACCTTGCCTTGGGTAACCAAGTCATCCAATGCTCTTAAGATTTCATCCATAGGAATATTGGGTGATTGACGATGAAGTTGATAGAGATCAATATAATCTGTATTCAGTCTCTTCAGTGAATTCTCACAAGCCCTTATGATATTAAGACGCGTATGCCCGTGTTGATTGGGGCCTAATTCTGGTTTGAATTCCTCCAACGTAAACCCAGGCCTTCTCTGACCGTGATCAACTTTGGTCCCAATAATCACCTGCTGTCTCCTACCACTGTCTTTGAGGATTTTTCCGATGATTCGTTCCCCTTCACCATCAGCATAAACATCACCGGTATCAATCATATTAATACCTGAATCCAATGCCTTATTCAAAATCTTCTCACACTCCTCAGGAGGTGATGGATCCATGAAATTATCAGTCCCTAAACACAAGGAAGAGACCATGACGCCTGTCCTACCTAAACTCCTATACTCCATTTTTACTCATTTCTTTCAAATTACAAATCATTATTATTCTTTACATTATCATTTAAAACCCTAGTAATCTTGGTAAAAACAGTGCAATCTCAGGCACAAAAGTGATAATCATAAGAGTTGTTACTAATACGATTAAAAAGGGTATTAAGGGCTTGGTTACTTGTTCAATAGATATTTTACTGATGCCGCATGCGACGAATAAGCAAACACCTATAGGAGGTGTGATCATGCCTATTCCAACATTAGCAGCAATCATAATTCCTAGATGCATGGGATCCATACCCAATGATACCCCAACGGGGATCAGTATTGGCATTAAAACTATGATGGGTGGTAATGCATCCATTACCATACCAAGTACAAGGAAAATTAGATGAACCATAATTACAAATACTACCCAATTGGTTGCATAAGTAGTAATAGAAGCTGCTAATTCATGTGGGATTCTTTCAAAGGTTAATAAGAATGAAAACATAGAAGCGGTACCCAAAATGAGTAGGACAACACCCGTGAGGGCGCAGGTCTCAAGTAATACTTTGGGTATATCATCAAGCTTTAATTCTTTGTATATGAAAAAAGAGGTAATAAACCCATAAACAACAGCCACCGAAGCGGCCTCAGTTGGTGTAAAAATCCCACCATAGATGCCTCCAAGTATAATTACTATCATTAAAATAGGTAAAAATCCTTTTTTTATAATTTTCACTTTCTCACTCCATGATATTTTTTCAGCAAGTGGTAATCCCATTTTTTTTGAGTAGTAATATGCCAAACCCATAATCGCTAGGCCATTTACAGTTGCAGGTAAGATACCCGCAGCAAATAGACCACCTATAGAAATATTGGCAATGACCCCAATGATTATTAAATCAATGGCAGGAGGTACAAGTGTAGATACTCCTCCTGCAGCACTTAAGATAGCCGTCGCAAATCCCGGCGGATATTTCATCCTTCGCATGGCTGGAATAGCTACCGATCCAATAGCTGCAGTATTAGCACTCGGAGATCCGGAAATTCCAGACATCAACATAGTTGAAGAAATAACAACCAAACCTAACCCTCCATATATTCTACCTACAAAAACCATAGCAAGATCTACTATTCGCTTGGCCAATCCTCCGTGCGACATCAATTGACCTGCAAGCACAAACAAAGGAATAGCTATTAGAGGAAATGAATCAAGTCCTGATAAAAACTTCTGAGGCATCATGATCAAAATATCATTGGGCAGGAAGAACATCCCAATCATTGTGGTCACCGCCAAAGCCATACCCACCGGTACCGACATCAGTAGTGAAATGATTAATATTATGGTTACCATCCATCCCATCCTAAAGTTCTTTTTTTTCAGTATTAGAAAACACTTCTTCTTTCCAATTCTTGATCACATAAAAAAGCATTAACAAACCAGCACATACCATGGATGAATACGGGATCATCATTGATAATCCAGTACCTGGCGCAATTTGATTACTCGCACTCTGGACATATTGAACTGATTTCCAAGTAAATATCACCAAAAAGACTACTATTAATAGGGTAACAATTAATGAGATAAGTTTTCTGATCTCTAATCCAAATCGATCTACTACGAATCTTAATGCAAAATGTGATTTCGTCTTAAAAGCATATCCGACAGATAAGGCTGCTGTCCACATAAATGCATATCTAGCCAGCTCCTCTGTCCATGCTAACGATATCTGAAAAACATATCTAAAAAGCACTTGTAAAAATGTTATTACCACAATAGACACCAGTAAAATACACAAAGACAACTCAAGGGGATTCCTCCATAGCTTACTCATCCTATCAATAGTCTCTGCCTTTTTTTCAGTAATTACAATTTTCATCGTTATTGACTTAATATGTCTTCAATCAGTGCCATTCCTCCTACCTTTTCTGCATTCTTTTTATAGATTTCCCACGCAAGTACTTGAAAAGGTTTCTTATCAACTTTATTGAAAATTAAACCAAGATTTTCAAGCTCAATCAATGATTCCTGTGTTTTGAGTTCCATAGCCTCCCGCTGAATTTTTTCTGAATTTTTCCCCGCTTTTCTTACTGCTTTCTGAACTTCTGGTGGAAGTAGATCATATTGTTTCTTACTATAAAGAAGGGCTACCGCTAGAAATAAATGCTCTGTTGATGAAACATACTTTGTCACCTCATAGAATTTCATTCCATGAATATCGGTAAGGTCGCATTCTGCACCATCTAGTACTCCCTGTTGGACCGCTGAATACAATTCGCCAAACGACATACTAGTTGACTGCGCGCCAAAGACATCGAAAGATTCCAAAATAACAGGGCTTGCAATGACCCTAATCTTCAGCCCATTCAAATCCTCTGGTTTGTAAATCGGACGTTTGCTATTCCAAACATTCCGAGCGCCTGAAAACCACCAACCTAACACAAGGCAATCTAGACTCTCTTCAATTTTTCTAGCAATTTGATCGCCCACGGGTCCATCAACTACTTTATAGAAATGATCAAGATCTCTAAAAAGAAACGGGAAATTGAATAAATCTGCTTCTGGCACGAATGATCCAATTGCCCCAATATTTGCTGGTGTTGAAGCAATAACACCCAACTTGATCATTTCGATTGCTTCTTCCTCCTCGCCAATTTGACTTGCTGGAAAAATTTGAAAATCAATGTCCCCAACGCCAGCCTTTGCTAATTCTTTACCCATTGCCTCATAGCCAGTTTGATAGGAATGCTCAATGTTGGCATTATGCGCAATTTTCATCACAATCTTTCTGCTATCTGATGGCTGACATGCAACTATCATCAACAGTATTAACGAAATTTCCCTACGAATTCTATTCTTTCTCACTGATCAATATTCAAAAAAAATTCTCTTTATAAATTTACAATTTTTTTCTTGGCATCATTTCATCTCTCATTGCAGCATGGTAAATAAATGTTGCAATTATTACCGCATTGCGCTTTAAACTCTCCTCTCGGACAAGATCAAGGACATCCATACTGGTATGAATTTGATGAGTAAAATACTCCATTGGATCTTGAATCCACTCGAATGCCGGAATATTCATGGCATCAAAGGGTCGATGATCTGTACAACATGCATTCTCAATGGTGGTAGTTTTTGCACCTAAATAATGAAATGGTTCGAGATATTTATCAAAAACAGGACGAATAGCCTCATTCCCCTGAGTGAATATTCCTCTAATATTATGACCATTATTGTCATGGTTAAAATAGACAGAAATCTTGGACTGCTCAGGCTTCTTTGTTCCTTGCAAAATATCACCAACATATTTTTTAACATATCCCATAGATCCATTAAGACCTTGTTCTTCTCCGCCCCAGAAAGCCAGTCGAATAGTTCTTCTTGGCTCAATCCCAATTTCTTTTAGAATTCTCAGTGCCTCGAGGATGGTCGCACATCCTGCTCCGTTATCTGCAGCGCCGGTTCCACTATGGTATGAGTCAAAATGACCTCCCACAAGTATAATTTCATCTTTCAAATCTTTATCTGTACCAGGAATCTCTCCGATTAGATTGACATGATATTCAGGATCGGTATAAAAGGTACTTTCGAGGTTGAGTTTCAAATAAGGTTGACTACCCATATCCAACATTCGAATGATTCTCCCATGCTGCTCCTTGGCAATCACAAAATGAGGAATCGGTTTAATTTGATTTTTCTTAGTATAACGCAGTTGTTGGGCATCAATAAGTCCATAATTCAGTATTGATGGTCTAATAACCGCAGCCACTCCTTCAGATAACATGAATTTTTGAACGCGATCAGCTTCAGTATCTACAAGATATTGATCCAACTTTAATCTCTCTATAAATGGTTTTATACCACTGTTATCTAATCCATCTTTATTATTAGCATCTGTATGTCTGGCTGCATTATCAAGTTCGGCATCTGTGAATGGGCCTGTTCTTTCTCTATTTTGCTTCTCAACTTTATCGATTGGCTTTATCAATATTCTGCCAGTTAATTGTCCTTTTAACTGATTCAAATCTTCATAATTATCATAATCAACTATAATAGGGATACCCGTAATCTCTCCTTTAGTACTACGAGTCCATGCTGAGGGGAGTCCCACAATAGACATATACCGAGGTTCAATCATTTCAATAGAGTATGAATCAATGCCCCAACCACGGAGATCATCTGCATAAGAATCGAAATGTACATTCTCAAGTCCAAACTCTTCAAACCTGTTTTTAGCCCAATCTGCAGCTTCTCTGAAATCCGGAGATCCAGACAAACGTGGACCATAAACATCGCTCATGTAAACAAGCGTTTCCATAACCCGAGACTTTTGAAAGCCTACTGCTTTAATTCTAAAGATTACCTCTTCGTCAAGGCTTTCTTGTGCAAATAAAAAATAAGATACGATGCTCAGAAAAAAGAGCATCGTATACTTTATAAACCATTGAAGAAGCATGGTATATTCTTAATTTTATATCTAACCTTATTATATCCGCGAAATTCGCAGTGTCACTGTTTAGTTAATTTTCTTAATTAACCTGCCGGAATATTTGGATTGACATCCGTTTCACTTCGCGGAATTGGCATATAAAACTTATAGTATGAGTCGCCTTCAAGGTGCCATAATCCAAATCTTTTCTGATCAGCTAAGCGTGTTCCTCTAAACATTAATGTCTTATCACGCTCTTCGATTAAATATCCTAAAGCCCCAGTAACTTTTACATCGGTTGAGAGTGCTCCTTTTACAGCTATCCCACTTTGGGCCGCTCCTCCTAATGGGTTGTCATAACTTGTCAAATCCGTAAGAATTGCTGGTGTTAATCCATGATGCGTACGCACATTATTAATATGAGTAAGTGCGGTATTATTATCGCTTCCGTTAATAGCAACTTCTGCAAGTATGAGCTCAACTTCTCTCCAATCAATAATAATTAGAGGTGCATCTGCAGAAGAATAAATATCCTGAGTACAGATGGCACCATCATCCTTATAAGTGGCCCATTCAGTATCATCTCCTATCGCTGAAGCACCTGTTTCTATAAGCTTTTCCCACAAAGGAAGACGCTCATTTTGGTTGGTTAAACCTGATCTAGGATTTGACGTTTCTGAGTTCCCTGGCTCTCCATCATCGCCCTCTGGTCCACGTAATGACTGCGATATAATTCCATCATCAATATTTTCCTGAATTAACTCAGAAATAATCTCTCCTTCTAGGCGGTCATCCAACACATATTGAATAAATCGCGGATGCACACTGAACAAGAACTCATTCGTATCATTAGTTCTACCAGACTGAAGCCAGAATTGATTGGGGAACCGCAGGTTTTGTAGAATTTCCAAAGTCTCATCCCCTTGCTGTAGTCCTTGGTCAGCCGCTGATTTTGCCGCTGAATAGTTAGCATCAAATAAATGCGTCCGTGCAATTAAGGACCATAACACTTTATCAGAATTAGGCACATTTCCTGGATCAACTCCCATTATAGCCATAAATTTCTCTCGGGCCTGTTCATGTAATTCAGTGTCCGTAAAGAAAGCACCAAATTCACCATTGGTTAATTGCTCAGCTGTAGTTATTGGAGCTCCAGGAGTAAGCCCTGTTGTAGCTTGAGCACCCCAATGATCGGCGAGATATAAACGCATTAAACCACTCATAAAATTACCCCACCAAATTGCCTTATCTCTTAACGCTGTATTATCGAAAGTACCAATACGTCCAACTCTTCTCACTAAATCATCACCAAGAAAACGCATATCATGATAATTAGTCCAATCACCTTCATAAAACCCTAAGTCTGGAGGAAAGTCCTGAACAAAGGAAGTATGATCTGGGGCACCACCGAGAATAACACCATGAATCATTTCATCAGAGTATCCAGATGCTCTCCACAATATCCGACCTATCCCAACACCCTGATCACCCGTACTACCGGCTGTTCCAAGTAAACCATTGATTAATAGTTCAATTTGTTCTTCGCTATCAAGTTGCGTATCCTCGATTTCATTTACTAAGGGATCAATCTCATCTACAAAATTATCGCAGGAAACCACAAAAAGTAAAAAGAAAACAGTAGTTAGTATTTTTATAAATAAATTTTTCATTTTCATCAAAATTTAAAGTGAATTATATTTAAAAAGTAAGTGAAACGAACATTGAAAAAGATCTCCCTATAGGTAAGGTCGCCGACTGAATACCATTAGCGGGGCCATTACTAAAACCAAATGCAGTAGCTTCAGGATCTAATCCAGTATATCCTCCCATCCAACGATTTACTTTTTCACCAGACTCAGTTTCTACAGCTCTCATCTGCGGTTTACGTCTATACCATTGAAAAAGATTGGTACCAACAACACCAAGACGTAAATTCTTTATTATATCTGAAGTGTTCCCGATGTTTTTGAAATTATAACTAAGACTTAGTTCTCTAAACTTGAGAAAATCACCAGGCTGAATGGCATTAGCATCAGCAAAGAATGAAGACGCCGCAAATTGATCTGCTGCATCTATATACTCTTGAGTACCTGGAGTAAGCTCTGCATCATCTGTAAAATTACCAAACCCTAACCTAGTAGATAATTCATCGAAATAAAGGGAATTAGAACCTACCCCACCAAACCAGTCAGTATCTAATCCATAAAATTGCTGATCAATATCCTGCTCATTATAAATTACAAGACCCGTTTTCCATTCAAAAAAAGTGAAAAGTGTAAATCCTCCAGCGCTTATACTAGTTGTAAGGCTACCGACGTATCTTGGATCATTCGTTCCAATGTATACATCCCCATCAGATGATTCAGCTCCATAAGCTACTCCGGCAGGTAATACCTCTCCATAATTGGGAGCAGTCTCAAATTCCTGCTCGTTCGTACCATCTGAAAACAATGCCCCTACACTAACTTGATTATAATAAGCGCCTTTCGGTAGTCCCTCTCGATACCACTGACGACCACCTCCAGCACCCGCTCGAACACCACCTGCTCCTCCCATGTCTGTCACTTCGTTTTGTTGCCATGAATTATTTAAAGTAAAATCTGCTCTCCAACCACCAAGCGCTTCTCCAGCAAAATTTGCAAAAAGTTGAGTTTCCAAACCAGAACCCTCCACTTTACCAATATTGGCTAATGGAAAGCTAGCATTTTGACCAGATGATGTTACATTGGCTTTAGGAACTATAGAATTTATCACATCTTCTTTGTAGTAAGTAAGTTCCAATCCATAATTACCAAACTGAGCGTCAATTCCAAGTTCCAATTGCTTCACTCGCTCTGGTTCAAGTGAAGGATTACCAAAACTTGAAAGATTAGACCCGATACCATATTGACTTTCATTCAAAGTCCACAGAATGGGAATTCCATCTATTCGCCCTGGTAAAGTACCCGATTCTCCATATGCTATTCTTGTTTTCAAAAGGGAAATCGAAGAAGGAAGGAAATCAAACTTATCCAGTCTAATGGCAAAATTTGCAGCCGGATAAATAATACTTGAAGATAGTGAACCCAAAACACTTGCATAATCCTGTCTGATCATTACGGATGCTAGGTACTTGTCATCAAAAGAAAAACTGTGTGAAGTAAAAATTCCTGCTGATCTGTAATGATTAAAACTTTCATTACTTGTACCTGCTAGTTGAGCACCATTAAGAGTTGAAACTAAATTAGAGGCGAAATTGCTCCTAGAATTTATTACTTCTTCTGATCGATCATTAAACAGTTGAGTACCTATACTAGAAGTTCCTGAAAAACGACCCATATTATAACCATAGGAAATATCAGAAGTTAGAGTAACATTACGTGTATCAAAAGTTCCTATTCTTCTTTCGCCTGGCTCATCTGATCCTTCAACAGCCTCCGTAGTCCGCTTTTGCACGAAAAAATTGGTGTTTTGAACATTATTTAAACCAACGGTCAACCCTGTTGTTAAGGCACTGAGCGCATTATCACTATCAGCAAAAGGACTGTATAATGTAGCTATAGAACCCGTAAAATTATGACTCATATTTAGATCTTCAGATCTCCCATCATAGTATGAAGCATTAAAAGGACCATCAAATTCCTCATTATAAGGAACTCTGACAAATGAGAGATATCCAAATTCACCATCACCCCTTCCTCGCTGAGGAAATACAATCTCTGTCTGACCATACTGAGCACTGGATTTAACACTTAATTTATTTGAAGGGGTAAAATCCATATTCAACCGGACATTGGTCTGATCAAAGCTATTATTGGCAACATGTCCTTTCTCATTATTTTTATCTACTGAAAAGAATGCTTTAATTTGATCACTTCCACCTGATGCACTGAATCTATTTTTAAAAATTGCGCCCCTCTGAAAAAAATTATCTTCTAAATATTGATGATTTCTAAACTCAAGTTCTTTGATATCACGCATATCATTAAATCCAATAGTCGATCTAAAATTCGCCTCCCAACCTTTATTAGTGCCTCTCTTTGTCGTTATTAAAATTACTCCATTAGCAGCACCTGTTCCATAGGAAGCAGCACCAGCTGGCCCTTTAATAACTTCTATATTTGCAATATTTTCTGGATTTAAGCCAACTAGCGAAGATATACCACCACCTTCACCCTGACCCGCTCCAGACCACAGAGAGTTACTCATCCTAACACCATCAACAAAAATCGCCGGCTGACCATTACCATTGATACCCCCACCTGATCTAACCGTAAATCGAGTTGCCGCTCCAAATCCTCCCCCGGTTGATTGTAGTGATACTCCAGCTATTTTTCCAGTCACCAATTGACCAACAGAATTATAGTTCGAAAGTTCTGTAAATTTTTCTGCATCAATTCGTTGAACAGCAACAGCAGAAGTTGCTCTCGAATTTTTGGAAGCAATGCCTGTAACTACAACTTGATCCATCATCAACTGATCATAAAACAGAGCAAAATCCGCAATTACTGTATAATCATAGTTTTGGCCCGATTCAACTGTCACCTCTTGCGTCATCTTTTTATAGCTAACAAAATTAGCAATCAAATTATAAGTACCTGTGGGGACATCTTTTATAGTAAAATTACCATCATAGTCAGCAATAGTACCATTGGTAGTTCCCTCAATAATTACAGTTGTACCAGGTAATGCTTGCCCCGTTGACTCATCTATAACCTTTCCACTAATGGAAGCTTGAGATTGAGAATATGATATATTACTCAGCAAAAATAAAGTTGTATATGCCAAAGCTCTAAAAATTCGCTTATTGTAATTAACCAAATAGATGACCAGCGATAAGACTGGAGCTAAGTGTGTCAAGTAAATTTGTTTCATAGTTTAGTTTTTAGTTAAACAAAAATTTAATCAATTATCCAGGGTAGACCTGGTAAAGTCTTCTATATAATCACTCAATGCATCAGAGGCTTCACAAGCCTTATATTGATTCCCTCTAGCAATTTCTCGCATCATCCTTGCATGAAGTTTAGCTGATCTCTTAAGATCACTTACTTCCCTATTAATGTACCAGAACCTTCGGCAATGAGCATGAAGTGTCTCAGATATCTGAGTCCCAAAGTAATTTCTTGCAGCTGTTCGCATGATTTGATCAAATTGACCATCGAGATGCATAAAACCTACTATATCTCCCTTTTTTGCAGTAACTTCAATATCCTCAGCAATTTCTTTTAATCGCTCTTTTTGTTCGATAGTAGTCCGTTTAGCTGCCTTTGCAGCAATCATACGATCAACTACTCTTCGTAAATCCATAATTTCTAACTGATTCATTATATCAACCTCACTTACGATCATTCCTCTTCGTGGTATAATTGAAATCATACCTTCGTGAGCCAATCTTTGCAAAGCTTCACGTACAGGCGTTCGACCAATATCTATTTCTTCGCTCAATTCGACTTCTGAAATGAGACTTCCTGGCTTTAGTTGAAGTGTAACAATTTTTTCTTCTATAAGATGAAAGGCTTTGTCGGCCAAACTATTAAGAGGTTTACTTCTCCGTCGGGAGGCAAAATCAATTTCCATATTAATTTGTCTAAGATTTAAATATTGTGAATTTTTTAATGATTCGATATAGTTTCTAGAGTAAGTCATTATCCATTTAACTCTGGTAGCTTAGGTCTCGAATCAAGTCCTTTTTCGATGATTTCTATCACTAGCTGCCGCTCTTCATCAGCTAATGGTAAACGAGGAGGTCGAACATTTTCATTTCCAATTCCGACCATAGTCTCAGCTAATTTTATATTTTGTACAAGTTTGGTTGATACGTCCAAATGTAATAAGGGCATAAACCATCTGTAAATAGCCAAAGCCTCCTTGAACCTTCCTTCTTTTAGTAAATTATAAATAATCACAGTCTCTCGAGGAAATGCACATACCAATCCAGCTAACCAGCCGTCTGCTCCAAGAACTAAACATTCGAGTGCTAAATCGTCCACACCACAGAAAATCTGATACCGGTCATCTAACAGATTTATTAAATCAGTTATTCGACGTATATCTCTAGAAGATTCTTTTATTGCCACAAATTTTTCTTCATCGGCTAATTCAACAAACATTTCAGGGGTAACGTCTACTCCATAGTCGATAGGGTTGTTATAAACCATAATCGGTAATTCGGTCGCCTTTGCAATATTTCTAAAATATTCTAAGGTTTCACGCCTGTCCGATTTATATCTCATGGGGGGCAATGCCATTATTCCATCACCACCATTTTCAGCTGTTAATTGTGCAAACCTACAAGCATCTGCAGTATTGGCTTCAGCAAGTGTGGCTAATACTGGAACTCTGCCATTACTTACAGAAACAGCAATCTTTAATACTTGCTGCTTCTCATTTAAAGACAAAGTACTGTTCTCACC
>TARA_B110000261_G_scaffold164590_1_pt1 | contig 46889 bp, 38 predicted proteins | sample TARA_B110000261 | Tara Oceans TARA_B110000261 (sample SAMEA4397705) | marine metagenome | biome: Polar Biome; feature: [DCM] deep chlorophyll maximum layer (ENVO:01000326); material: water (ENVO:00002006), including particulate matter (ENVO:01000060) such as... | depth 20 m | reverse complement strand
AGCCTCATTTTCACAAAAGGTAAATAGCTTAATAATTTAATCGGCTACGGGGACTGTACCCTTTTTTGTATCTACAATACGTTTTGGATTTCCCAAAGCTGTCCATTAAATTGAACGGATTCACCTGCTTTTTTACTTTGTAACGTTTGCCCGATAGGTGAAGCTAAGGAAATACACATGATTGAAGTATTTTCTAATTCAATTCTTCCAAGTGGTATCGCTATATATAAATAGCCTTTATTTGTTTCTATAAAGGATCCAAGTGTAACTTCAATAGATTGTTTCTTTGGATTAATACTAGATAATACTTTTTTTAATTGAAGTAACTGAGCCAATTGTTTACCAAGCTTTTCTTCCTCAATGTGCATCATTGCTCTTGAGGTATTGTGCTTATCCCCAGCTGTTGATTCTGATGCGGTTTTTAAGCTGTCCTTTTGAGACTTTAAAGCTTTTTGCATCTCTCGAGCTCGCTTTAAAATCTCATCTTGAACATAGTTGTAAACGGATTCTTTATTCAGCATTTTTAAAATCTCCTCTTAAGGTTCTGTAGTTTTTTCTGGCCTCAACCGAGTAAAAACTGTCTTGATGTTCCAATACGATTTCTTCAAAACATTTGATTGCTTTATCTGGTGAGTTAAGAATGTTTTGATAAATAACTCCCATTTCAAATAGTGCGTCATCTTTTAATAAATCGTTGTATTCTACTGCTTTCTGATAGCTTTCAAGTGCTAAATCCCATTTCTTATTTTGAGTATATATTTTTGCTTTCATAAAATAAGCATCGTCTAGTAAAGTAATATTTTCTGGAAAAGAGTCTAAAACATTATTGCAGGCAACAATTGCTAAGGAGTCGTTGTTTTGGAATTTATATAAATCTGCTAAGGCATAAATTTTTAAAGCAGCAGTAGAGGTGTCCATTCCAAGGTTATCTGAAATTAAAACCGACAATTGTAAGGCATCGTTGGCAATTAATTTGGTGGTACTCGCTTTTAAAACATCTAGTTGTGATTTCGCCCACTCAAACTCTCCTGTGTAAAAGTAGGCTTTTGCCGTTCTTAGTTTCGCTTTGTGCCCAATGATGTCTTCTTTAAAGTCTTGATTAACTTGTCCGTATAATAAGGCTGCTTCCCAAACTTCGTTTTCTTTAACGTATATATCTCCTAAAATTAATTTACAATTAGCAATTTCCTGAGGTTGAGCACGAGCAATTTTTAAAGCAGATTCTAGTTCTTGTTTTGCTTTTTCAGTTTGGTTAAGCTTAAAAGCCAATAGCTGAGCATATCCAGCTATTAAATCAATTGTATAAGCGTTCCTTCCTAATTCGTCCAATGCGTCTTCATAGTTCTGCTTTAGACGTAATATATCCTCATTGGTGGATTGCGGGTCTTCGGTTATTTTAATGTTTAATACTTCAACTAATTTAGTTCTGGCAACTCTATAGAAATAAGAACCTTTGTCTTTTTTTAGTAAATAATTGTATGCTTTGACAGCAATTTCGTATTCTTTATTTTGGATACAAGTTTTAGCTAATTTTGCAATTCGATTACCTGCTTCTTCGTTTCTTTTATCAAGTGCTTTGGAATGTATTAGGGCAGAGTTGAATTTTTTTTCTTGTAAAAAAAACCAAATCAGTAATTCGGTTAATGCAGTTTTTGAAGGGTGCTTTTGAACCTGCGTGAGCAATTCATCTTTAAAAATACTTTTTTTCTTCCTCCCTATGTCGTTATAGAATAGCGTAGAGATTGCCCCCTTTACCGATTCTAAATATTCATCACTGTAATGGACGATTCCAATAAGAACCTTGGACATATTGGTAAGGTCACCTTTCGCTTCGTAGACTTTTGCTAATTCAAAGGAAAATGGATAATCACCATTTAAGAGTTTTGCTCCTTTTTTATAAGCTTTGATTGCGTAATCATATTTTCCTTTTTGATAAAACCGATTTCCAACAGCAAGGATCGAATTTACATTCGGAATCATTAATTTAATTGTGTTGTCGTATGCTTGAGTTGCTTTTGATTCCTTTTTTTCAGATTCGTAAACGTTGCCTAAGTCGATATTAAATTCAATGCGTTCAGGATTTTTTTTAATGTGAACTTTCACTAATTTTTGAGCTTCTTTATATCTTTCAAGGAATAGATAAGATTTTAAGAGCGGTCCGTAAAACCTCTTTTCAGGTGACGATTTGTGCAAGTCAGCGTAAAGCGTAACCGCTTTTTCATATTGCTTACCTGAATAGTATTTATAGGCTAATTTTTCGTTTTGAGATTGCGAATATCCACCTAACGAATAAAAAAATATTAATAAGGTGAAAAAAAGTTTCATAGAATAGATCTGAATAATTGTTTGATATTTAATTTCAACGCATAAAAAGGCTTGAGATTATAAAATGAGTAGCTTCTCCATCCGTTTTATATTTAATAATTTAAATTTGATGAAAGCCATTTTTCAATCAATTCAACCGACTCGCCTTTTCTGTCTGCATATTGAGCTACTTGATCTTTTTGAATTTTTCCGATTCCAAAATATTTCGAATCTGGATGAGCAAAATACCAGCCGCTAACAGATGCTGTTGGGTACATAGCCATACTATCTGTTAACGTAATTCCTGTTTCTTTCTCGGCATTTAACAACCTAAATAAAGTAGGTTTTTCTAAGTGATCCGGGCAAGCAGGATAACCTGGAGCCGGACGAATCCCTTTGTAAGATTCCTTTATTAAGTCAGCATTTGAAAGTGTTTCACTAGAAGCATAACCCCAAACATCCTTACGAACTTTTTCATGTAAGTACTCAGTGAACGCTTCGGCAAATCTATCTGCTAATGCTTTTATCATAATGGAATTGTAGTCATCATGATCTGCTTCAAATCTCTCAATATGTGTTTCGATTCCTAACCCTGTGGTAACAGCAAATCCACCTATATAATCATCTAAACCAGTTTCTTTTGGTGCTATATAATCTGCTAAAGAGTGATTAAAAGCTTTACTTGATTTTTTTTGTTGTTGACGTAGCATAAAGAATTTTTCAATTACTTCATTACGATCTTCATCTTTATAAACTTCAACATCATCTCCTATAGCGTTCGCAGGCCAAATACCTATTACAGCTTTGTTTTGAATCCAATTTTCCTTGCAAATTTGATCCAACATTTTATTGGCATCAGCAAAAAGTTTTGTTGCTTCATGACCAACTATTTCATCTTCTAAAATACGGGGGTATTTACCATGTAAATCCCATGTTTGGAAGAAAGGAGTCCAGTCAATATAGTCTCTTAAATCCGACAAAGGAACATCGTTGTATACTTTTAAACCTGTAAATTTAGGCTTAATGATATCTTCAGATTTCCATTCGATTGGTTGTCTGTTTTCCTGGGCTTTTTCAATTGAAACCATCTCTTTTTTAGCGCGCTTATTGGCGTGGTGAAAACGCATTTTGGCGTAATCATCTTGTGTCTCTTTAATGAAAACATCTTTTTTATCACCTAATAATTTACTTACAACAGTTACAGACCTTGAAGCATCTAAAACATAAACAGCTTGTCCCGCTTTATAATGTTCTTCAATTTTAACAGCTGTGTGAACTTTAGAGGTAGTAGCTCCACCAATTAGTAAGGGAATATTAAAACCTTCCTTTTCCATTGCTTTAGCTACAGTAACCATTTCATCTAATGATGGAGTAATTAATCCGCTTAATCCTATTATATCAACATTATGCTCCTTTGCCGCAGCCAAAATCTTGTCTGGAGGAACCATAACACCAATATCTATAATTTCATAGCCATTACACCCAAGAACAACACCTACTATATTTTTACCAATATCGTGTACGTCTCCTTTAACAGTTGCTAAAAGAATTTTCCCTGCAGATTGTCTACCATCTTTGTCATCTTCTAAAAAGGGTAAGAGGTGAGCTACTGCTTTTTTCATTACTCGTGCTGACTTAACAACTTGAGGTAAAAACATTTTTCCTGCACCAAATAAATCTCCAACTACATTCATACCGTCCATTAGCGGACCTTCAATGACGTGCAATGGTTTTTCATGCGCTAATCTAGCTTCTTCTGTATCTTCTACTATAAAGTCTGTAATTCCTTTTACCAATGCATGCTCAAGACGCTTTCCAACTGGATGCTCTCTCCAGGCATGATCAACTTTTTTTTCTTTTGCTGTACCAACTACAGTTTCAGCAAATTCTAATAATCGTTCAGTTGAATCTTCTCTTCTGTCTAATAAAACATCTTCAACACGCTCCAATAAGTCTTTTGGAATATCATCGTAAATCTCAAGCATACTTGGATTTACAATACCCATATCCATTCCTTCTCGGATTGCATGATATAAAAAAGCAGAATGCATTGCCTCACGTACGGGGTTATTTCCTCTAAATGAGAAAGAAACATTGGAAACTCCACCACTAACATGTGCTCCTGGTAGGTTTTCTCTTACCCATCTTGTTGCTTGGATAAAATCAATTGCATTTAATCGATGTTCTTCTATTCCTGTAGCAACAGGGAAAACATTTAAATCGAAAATGATGTCTTGAGGAGCAAATTTTACTTTTGGTCCAGTTAAGATGTCATAACTTCTTTGTACAATTTCAACTCTTCTATCATATGTGTCAGCTTGGCCATCCTCATCAAAGGCCATTATAATAGTAGCTGCACCGTATCTTTTTATTTTCTTTGCTTGAGCGATAAATTCTTCTTCTCCACCTTTAAGAGATATTGAGTTGACAACGCATTTCCCTTGAGCACATTTCAAACCAGCCTCGATAATATCCCATTTAGAGGAATCAATCATTATTGGGACTTTTGAAATATCAGGTTCCGAAGCAATTAAATTAAGGAACCTTGTCATCGACTCAGCTCCATCAATCATCCCTTCATCCATATTAATATCGATGATTTGAGCTCCGTTTTCTACCTGTTCTCTTGCTACTGCTAAAGCTTCGTCAAATAATTCTTCCTTAATTAGGCGAAGAAATTTTCTTGAACCCGTAACGTTGGTACGTTCTCCAACATTAATAAAGTTCATCTCAGGAGTTACTATTAATGGTTCCAATCCACTAAGCTTCATAAACGGCAAATCATGCCATTTATATTCGTACCTACCTTTATAATTTGGATGTAAACTCATTTTAGTTTGCGTTTCTAGGTTCGTAAGTTGCGGCTAAATCTGCAATCGCTTTGATATGTTCAGGTGTTGTTCCGCAACATCCACCAATAATATTAATCAGACGTTCATCAAGGAAATGTTTGATTTGTGAAGCCATGTCTTCTGGAGTTTCATCGTACTCTCCAAATTCATTTGGCAAACCAGCATTTGGATGGGCACTGACATTAAATTCAGTGTTTTTAGATATGACTTCTAAATATGGTTTCATCATATCTGCACCTAAAGCGCAATTGAATCCAACGGATAACAAATCTAAATGTGATACAGATGTTAAAAACGCTTCAGCAGTTTGTCCGCTTAATGTTCTTCCAGATGCATCGGTTATTGTTCCTGAAACCATGATTGGAATATTAACTCCTTTTTCTTCAAACACTTCATCAATCGCATAAAGACATGCTTTTGCGTTTAAGGTATCGAAGATAGTTTCAACTAGTAAAAGGTCTGAACCTCCGTCTATTAATGCTCTTGTTTGCTCTTTATAAGCAATTACTACTTCATCCCAAGTAACTGCTCTGAAACCAGGGTCGTTAACATCAGGTGAGATTGATAATGTTCTGTTTGTAGGGCCTATTGAACCTGCAACGTATCTTGGTTTGTTAGGGTTTTTAGCGGTGTATTCGTCTGCTGCTTCTTTTGCTACTTTCGCTGATTCGAAATTGATATCGTATACAGCATATTCAAGTGCATAATCAGCTTGTGCTATTGTTGTGCCTGAAAACGTATTTGTTTCTAAAATATCTGCTCCAGCTTCTAGGTAAAGACAGTGTATCTCTTTCAAAATATCGGGTCTTACTAATGCCAGTAAATCATTATTACCTTTTAAAAAATGTGTATGATTTTTAAACCTTTCTCCTCTAAAGTCTTCTTCCTCTAGTTTATAGGTTTGAATAAGTGATCCCATTGCGCCATCAAGGACAAGAATCTTACTTTTTATAACATCTCTTATGTTTGGTTTATCCATAATTTTTTTACTTCTTTGGTAAACACCAAAAAACCCTCAGTAATTACTGAGGGTTTTAATAGTGATGCATGTTAATTATATATTAATTATATATAATTTCATCTTTTCCCTCAGTTTAGAGCGTGTAAACTTTATTGGCTTACAACTAATTTTAGATTGCTTTTCTTTTGAGGTTATAGCGATCTATAATGTTGATTTTATAAAGAACAAATTCTGCTACGAATTTACGAAATTCTTTATCCCTTCTCTAATTTTACCCTTGAAACCTACTAAAACAATTAAGACAAGTAATATATATGGTACAACCATTAATATGAGTATTCCAGAATTTAATCCATTACCCCATTGTCCCCCGTTATTTTCGACAACTGCTTTACAATTCGAACACAATGCGAAAGACTGTTCGCTTATGCAAAGTGTGAATAATGTAAATAATACTTTTTTAAGCATATTAACTGTAGTATGGTGAAAGCATTAAATATACAATCGGACCAGTTATGGCAACATATAACCAAACTGGATAAGCGAATTTTACTATTTTTCGATGTTTAACAACATCCCCAATAAATCCTCTGTAATATGAGAATAAGATAAATGGTAAGGATACTCCTGAAAGGATAATGTGAGAGGCCAAAATAGTGTAATAAACTATTTTCATGTCGCCTTCATATGATACTTCTTTATTTGTTACATGATACAATACATAGCTCAATAAAAAGAAAACAGAAAGTATCATGGCAAATGTGTTTAAGCGCATATGCATGTTCACATTTTTCTTTTTGATCATTATTAGTGACCCTATCAAAGTTAAAAAGCAGCAAGTGTTAATTATTGCGTTTAAAGTTGGTAATGCTTTAGTGAATGCTGGCGCTATATCAGGCTTTGGTAATTTCCCCATTACGATAACTAGTCCTAAAACTACAACCGAAAAAATCCAAATTGCCGCTTTTATTCCTTTTTTTTCTTCAAATTGTGGTGAATTTGAATCTATTGCTTGATTAGCCATTTCGTGTCGTTTATTAATTTGTCTACTTCAATTTCATCAGTACCATCGTACATGCCTCTTACCCTGGAGTGCTTGTCGATAAGAATTAGGTATTCACTATGAACAAATGGAATCGGTTGAGTTGTGTCTTCAATTGCAACAACTTGATATGAAGCTGCTTGCTTGTATATTTTCTGAGCATTTCCCGTTACAAAATCCCAATTACTAAGATCAGCCTTCATTTCTTTTGAATAGTCTAGTAATACACTAGAGGAGTCATAAGATGGATTAACGGTATGTGATAATATTCTGTAATCTTCTCCTTTTAATTCTTGCTGTACTCTTGACAGTTGAGTTGTCATTTTAGGGCAAATTGTTTTACACGTTGTAAAAAAGAAGTCTGTTATGTAAACTTTACCTTCAAAGTCTTTTTGTGTGACGAGTCTGTTTGACTGATTAATAAATGAGAATTTGGAAATAGTATGATCTACATCAATTCCTTTATCATTCATTTGCTTCCTACCGTATACTGGTAATTTTTTTTGAGGTTGATTACATGCAACTAGAGTAAAGATTACAATACTAATCTTTAATTTGTTTAATATCCAATTTTCGCGGTGCATATTGGTTACTTAGAAGTTTATACATTTTAGGAATATCTCTTGCGATCTTTGCATCATTAATTGTGCAATGTGCTCTGATGTGCTCATCTTTATCAACTAAAACGTAATCAAAAACACCAGTACTATCGTTTAAAGTTAGTTTTAGGTCGTCTTTTATTTGATTAAATTTTTCACTGTTAGCATGTGCTAAATTCCATTTAATTGAAACTGATTTAACATATTCAATTGGAGATTCTTCCCAAACTTTCATTTCAGGATCATCTTCGTAAATGCTGATGACTTTAACGTTATTGGCTCTTTTTATGATTTGTTCTCCAATATACATTAAGTGTTTGCTCCACTCTTTTGTATTACTTTTTGGGAAAAGTGTTATTAAGTAAAGAATTGAATCTTTGTGTTCAAAGTTAACTTTTTTTCCGTCAAATTTTTCCAATGAAAACTCTGGAATAGTATAGTATTTAGGAGGATTTTTATATTTCATCTGAACGAATTTTCCGTTCATGGCCATAATAGGTAAAGTACCTAATCCTTTAGCCCAAAAAATAAGTGCCATTGCTATTAAAAATGGCACTATGAATAATCCTATGTAAAGTAATTTCTTCATAGGAGGCGAAATAGATTGTTCTCCCATGATTCTAACTAGTTAAGCGGGAAATTCATTTCAGTTACAGCCAATGCTTCATTCACAACTATGAAGATCAAATATAAAATGAAAAAAATATAAGGAACTAATACAGTAAGTTTAAAGCTTTTTCTTTCATGACCAAGGTGCATGAAAGATAAAACGATATATCCAGCCTTAACCAAGGTTAGAATAATGTAACCATACTTTATCAAAGACCAAGTAGTTCCATCTCCAATAACTGTTTTACTTAAAGTTGCTCCAACGATTACTTCAACTAAAGTAATAATTGATAATAATGCCGTTACTTTCCAGATGTTCTTTCTGATTTTAGCTCCTTCTTCTTCAGAATGTTGAGCACCTAACGAGTATTCTATAATATCATCTCTTTCCATGAGAATAAATTTTTAGTATTATTAAATGAAGTTACTTAGAGTAGGTAGAAGAACGTAAATACAAATACCCAAACTAAATCGACAAAGTGCCAGTAAAGACCACCTTTTTCAACCATTTCGTAGTGACCTCTTTTTTCGTAGGTTCCTGCGATAACATTTATTAAGATTACAATATTTATCATTACTCCTGAGAATACGTGGAATCCGTGGAATCCTGTAACACAGTAGAAAATTTGCGCATATTGTTTAGGTCCTTCTATTGGGGCACCGTTAAGCCATCCTCCTAAGAAATTACTTTGCATTGTTGTGTCATCATAAGTTCCAAAAACTCCATCAGGTCCAACAATAATTCCTGCCCATTCCCAAACTTGAGAACCTAAGAATACAAAACCACCAATTACAGTTGCTACCATCCATTTGATGACATTTTTTTTATCATTTCGGTGTCCTGCTTCAACGGCTAAAACCATTGTTACAGAAGAAATGATTAAAATAAAAGTCATGAAGGCAACGTACGCAAGAGGGAATCCTTGTTCTGGAAGTTCACTGTGTACAAAGGGAATATGATAAAATACTTGATCAGATACTGGCCAATAGTCTGCCGTGTAACGAAACCAACCAAGTGATACTAAGAATGCACCGAATGTTAACGCATCAGATATAAGAAAAAACCACATCATGATTTTCCCGTAACTCATACTGAAGGGTGAACGACCACCTTCCCACAAATCTTTAGGTGGAATAGCTTTGCTTACTTCTCCTGCCATTTTTTTTAGTTTTAGTTTTTCTCAATTATCCTATATAATACAATAGGAACAACAAATATAGCCACAAAAAATCTAAAAAATGCCAATATATGGAACTAACTTCTATACCAACAGTATCATTTTTAGTGTACAATCCGGCTAAACTCTTGAAGGAAACTACTATTAATGAGATTATTCCACCCAGTAAATGTAAGAGGTGAAGTCCCGATAATAAGTACATATAACTACTCGCATTATTTTTTGCAGATAATTTTGGAATGATTTCATTAGAATTGTAATCGTCTCGAAGATCATAAAATTTACCATCAACATATTTCAATTCATCACCTTTATGAAAAACTGAGTAATCAACACCATATTCTCCTTTATTCCCATCTATCAAACCTTTCACGTGAAGTGCGTCAACAAAGTTCATTCCTTTATTCATTAAATTCTCCCAACCTGTTAATTGAAACTTGACAAAGGTTAATCCTAGAATAAGTGTGATGACAACAAAGATGGATGACCCTACTTTCTTTTCTTTTTTTGCCAATTTAACGGCAATGAAGAAGGTGAAACTACTTATTACTATTATTATTGAACTTGTATAAAACTCTACAGGAACAGCAATACTCACCCAAGTAGCGTCTCCTTTAGCAACAACATAAGCACTTGAAAATCCAATAAACATCATAACAATTGACGTTATGGCAATCCACATCATGCTCTTGTGTGTCTTTTTCTTTACGTCTAATCTTTCTTCTTTAGGAATACTGTTAATCATATTTTAAAAATATTGATTGGCTAATAACGCTAGTAAAACCAATGGTAAGTAAATAAATGATGCAAACATTAATTTTGTGGCCCACTTATCTTCCAGCGTTTTAAAAAGCATAAAAGCTGGATGAAGCATTATTATACCACATGCTAAAATGATAATACTTGCAGTTAATCCTGCTATGCCAAATGCTGGAAAACATGGTAGCATGGCAATTGGAACCATGAATAAGGTGTACAACAGTATTTGAAAAGCACTTTTTATGTCTTTACCACCGGCTGAAGGTAATAAGTGAAAGCCTGCTTTTTTGTAATCGTCATGACATCTCCAAGCTATTGCCCAAAAATGAGGGAATTGCCACATGAATTGTAAGAAGAATAACGATAATGCTGCTGGTGATATGTAAATAGGTTCCTGTAAACTTGCTTCACAAGCTGCCCAGCCTATTAAAGGAGGGGCTGCTCCAGGGAACGCACCTACAAAAACGGCCCAAGAAGTTTTTTGCTTCATTGGAGTATAAATGAACGAATAGGATATTAAGCTTGCTAACCCTAAAATACCGGTAAGTGGGTTGAGCATGAACCAAAGAATTAAAGTTCCCGCTGTACCATTTATGATTGTTATAATCCAAGCTGCTTTTACCGATAACCTTCCTGTTGGAAGTGGTCTGTTTTTAGTTCTTGACATTAATTTGTCAAGATGTCTTTCGAAGATTTGATTAAATCCGTTTGAGCTAGCTGTAACTAACATCCCCCCAATACATAACCAAACGACTGCAATCCAGTCGAATTCGAAATTTTCTATTTTCTTTTCATAGAATTTTAATGCCGTAACATAAGTTACAGAGGCCGAGAAAACAACTAATAATGCGAGACGCATTTTAGTGAAAGCCATGAAATCCTTGAACTTACTTGGGATTTCCTCTTGTTTTATTGTATTTAAATCTTCCGACAAATCCTTTAATAATTGGGAGCAAAGGTAACGCTTAAAGTTGAATGAATAAAGTTAAATTATTGATGATTAGTTTGAACTATGAACAACTAATTTACCACATCCCTGCAGTTTGGTGTCCACCTAGTAAAAAGATCATTTTTATTTCTGGAATCTTTCGTTTATTTAATGACTTATAATACCATTGTAAATGAAGGCCACCCCAATTGTATGATTTAGCGTACAGTTGCTTTTTATTTTCTGATTCTAATTTTCTTAATATGTTTTTTGCAAAGTGAAAATAATTTAAGGGTTGAACTTCTTTTCTAGTTTTGTTTTTTGCGTTTTTACTTGGACGTTTCCCGTAGAAAAGCTTGAATTCTGATTTAGTCTCTGTTTTCATGATGAAGAAATCTTGTTTTTTATCGTAATCCAACGCTTTTTCTTGAGCTGCTATAGGTAGGACTAAGCTTCCTTTAAATCCCGATTTTTTTGTTCGAGAGGAAAGCTGTTTGTTTATTTTACGTTCAATTGATGGCGTGTTTTTAAATCTTCTAAATTCCAGTTCATCTTGATATTTTCTGCAGACGTTATTTAGCTCAGCTGAATACTCAAGTGTATCAACTCCTTTTTTTCTTCTTTTTTCGTTAATTAACCTAAATACTGTTTGATTTAGAAATTCACTATCCAATGATAGAATTGATAATTTTTCGTTTTTAGCCTTTGTGTAATCGCTTGATTGTTTTAATAATCCAGTTGTTAAAACAAAACAAATAATAAGAGTTTTAATCATTTTTTACTTTTTCAAAAGTGACTTTATTACTAACACCCCAAGAGCCGCTATATAATTGTCCGTTAATTAGTGTACTAATAGTATAGGCTCCTTTTTCCTTAGGTATTTGTTTCGGATTTGCCCAAAAACTGTAATGTTTGGTCAAATTACTAATCAAAACTTTTTGTGGATGAAACCGTTTTCCATGTATATAGAAAATTGGTTTTTTTACTGTTCCATCATTAATCAATAATGGAATCGCCAACTGGTGCAAGCCTGGTTTAAATATTGTTAATTGTTGATTGTTATTTACTTCTGTTTGTGATTGAACTATTTTGTAATTAGCATTCAGCTTTAATAAGCGATAGGTTTCTAGTTTAACTTCAAAATCTTCATATCTATTTAGATAAGTTGTATCCATTTTATGCCATTTATCCTTTCTGCGAAGCAACGCTTTTTTGTATTTACGGTATTTCACTTTGTGCCAACGTTGAATTTTATGTGCTTTGTAAACTGATAAAAAAGGAAGTGCTTGTACCGAAAAGGTATCACGTCCTTGAATAAATTGAATTAAATAATTGTCCTCATTAGGATTAGGGAAAATACGAATGTCTTTTATATCAAGTACATATCCTTTTAGTGTGCTATATTTTTTTAGCTTTTCAGCCTTAGCTTCATCTGATAAAAAATATAATTTTTTTAAGTCTCTTTCTATACTATCCCCCACATATCTCCATTTTATTCCCTTGTAATTCTTTAATTCAGGATACCCTTTAATTTTGTCGCCAAATGGATTTAATAATTGCTCTCGGTATCCATATTCTGGCGTTATTTCAAAATTAAGACGCAATTTATTCTTCTTTTTTCTCCGCTGGAGTTTAATAAAGACCTTTGAAACTTTTAATTGGTAATCCATTCTCGGAATATCTGGGTAATATCCACATTCTAACTCTACAATTGTGGGTTGAGTGTTTGAGCAAATATCATTTTTGTGATTAAGTCGTTCCCATTTTTGTTTGTAGTTATGGAAGTAATACTTATTTAAAGTATATCTTTTTTTTAGTCTCGGTTCGATAATAATAGGTTTGTCGGATTTTATATAAACTTCAACACTATCTTGAAATGCATGTAATTCGATAGCATATTTCACATCAGAAACCTGATTAGTAGGTAAAAAGGTAGGATATTTCGTTTTGGCAAAATCAGCCGGTTTTATAATTTCTTTAATTTCTAATCGCACATCGTCTTTAACGGTGAGGTTCCCCGTTTTAATAAATGCTTCAGGCTGAATTTCAATTTTAGTTCCTGATGGCAACGTGAAAATATCTCCAACTTCAGTATATATCATTCGTTTTATGTTACTATTTGGTTGAATGTATCGCCAGTTTTTAAGTTCCTCCTCTGCGTATAAAATGGTATTATATGTTAATCCAATGATCGTTTTTGGTTTTTTCCAAGTAATTTTATTTTTCGGGATTTTATTTCCAACAAGGTTTAAAAGTCTGAGTTTTGGGAACGATCTAGGTTGAATAGGTATATAAGTGATTCCACAATCATTAATGAAAATCTGTTCGAGATATTTAGAGTCGCCAATTTTCCAGTTAGATTGCCCAAAAACACAATTGTTAATATAAAGCGACTTTAATTTTTTTGCTTTTCCAATATGATTAAATATAGCAGATGGATTTGAAAATCTACAATTTCTAAAATGTAAGGCATTCCCTCTAAACTTTGAAAATGAGCTTGAAAGCTTTTCAAAACATGCATTATCAATGATTAAAGTTTGTATACTTTTAAGTTTAGAGATGTTGTAAGGAATCGTGTTTAGGTCTTGATGGCCAATTTTTAATTCTTTGATCGTTTTTTGTGCGCCTTTAATTGATTCAATAAATTCAGATATTTTTAAATTTTCACATGCTCTCAAATCTATTTTAGTCAACTGATTTAAGGCATTAAAGCTTTCCGGTAAAGTACTAACAGAGCTATTAATTAGAATGATTTCTTTCAAAAAGAATAGTTTGTCTATTTCAGAGGGAATACTTTTTATTCCCGATAGGTTTAGAGACCGGAGGTTTTTTAACAAGGCTAAACTATAATAGTTATATTTATTTTCACCTGCTGGATTGTAGCTAATATCTAGATTTGTTAAGGAATTCATGAACACAATTGAACTTGGGAGCGTGTCAATACAATTGTGTGAAATATCAAATTTCTCAAGGTGTAAATATTCAAAAATAGGAGGGAGGTACTTGATGTGATTATCTGATATTTCAACTTCAACAAGACTAGGAAGCCTACGTATTGATACAGGTAAGTAAAGCATGTTGCAATGATTAGCCGATATCTTTTTAAGATTAGGAAAAGCGCTAATGATTGAGAAGGCTTGTTTAATGTTTAATCGACGGTTTCCATTTATATTAATTTCCTCCAAGTTTTCTAACTCTGTTAACCATGTTGGAAGAAACGTAATCTGGTTATTTTTAATCCAGAGCTTTTTGATTTTTTTACAAGAGCGAACAGAAAAAGGAATATCAACCAGCCGTTCGTTTGATAAGTTTAAAAATTCAATCCTATTGGCGTTTTTTTCAATATCCTGTAGGTGGTATTCTTTCTGTGTAAAACCAAAGAAATATGAGCAGGATAATAAGAAGATTATACATAAACGCATCACCTTGCAAAATAATAAGGGTATCGAAGCATATTTCGATTATGTCCAAGAGCTATTCCATAATCGAATGTTAACTTCTTAATAAAGCTTACCTTTAAACTATGGCTGGAGTATATATTCACATACCTTTTTGTAAACAAGCGTGTCACTATTGTAATTTTCATTTTTCAACAACATTTGAGAAATATAGAAGTGAACTAGTTGCGACTCTAGCGCAAGAAATGAAATTGAAAAGTGAGCTTTTTAAAGGAAAAGAAGTTGAGACTATTTACTTTGGAGGAGGAACGCCTTCGTTATTGATAGAGGAAGAGTTTATGACAATATTTAACGGTTTGAAAGAATCGTTTAATATTGGTAAAGTTGTAGAGGTTACAATAGAAGCAAACCCTGATGATGTCACGGTAGAGAATTTAGCGATTTGGCAGTCTTATGGAATTAACAGGATTAGTTTAGGTGTTCAATCTTTTTTCGAAGATGATTTAGAACAAATGAATAGAAGTCATTCTTCTGAACAAGCGCACAATGCAATTAAACGAATTAAGGAAAGTGGAATCGATAATTATTCAGTTGATTTTATGTTCGCGCTTCCTTTGTTATCCAATGAACAATTGGAGAAAAACCTTCAATTAGCGATAGACTATAAAGTTCCTCATATTTCTTGCTATAATCTTACCATCAAAGAGCAAACAGCTTTGATGACTTTAATTAAAAAAGGGAAAATTGAAGATTTGAGTGAGGAGAAATCAATTCAGCAATTTAAAATTGTAATGAATCGATTGGGCTCGAATCGTTATCATCAATATGAAATTTCTAATTACGCTTTAGAGGGATATCAGAGTATGCACAACTCGTCTTATTGGTATCAAAAACCTTATTTAGGAATAGGGCCTGCGGCACATAGTTTTTACAATAGTAAAAGAGCCTTTAATATTTCTAACAATAGTGAATACATAAAATTAGTAGGTGAAGGAAAAGATTATTTTGAAGTTGAAGAATTGACTGAAAAAGAGTTTTTTAATGAGTTTGTTATGACGCGTTTAAGGACTTCAAAGGGTCTTGATCGGCGCGACCTTGAAATTCTTTTCCCGAAATTTGTAGATGCATTTAAAGAAAAAACATCTAATTATTTGAGAGGAGGGCAACTCGCTTTTTTTGGAGATGAATATAGATTAACACCAGAAGGTAAATTAATGGCTGATTATATTGCCAGTGAATTTTTCGAGGTTTGAGAATAGTATCTAATAAAAAATAAGCCTTCTCAGAGTTAACTAAGAAAGCCAATTATATTTTTAATTTTTTTCTTAGAGCAAAGTACAGTGTCAAAGTAGTAAGTACACCGAGTAAAGATCCCGCAACAATATCCATTAGGAAATGGAAAGATAGGTATGTTCTTGAGAATCCAATTATGCACGCTATTATCATATAAGCAGTTCCTAGTTTCTTGTTTTTAGTTAATAACGCTAATCCTAAAAATATACAAAAAGCAGTTGTAGTGTGTCCGCTGGGGAAACTTAAATACGCTGGCATATCAATATCTGGCAGCCAATTATAACCAGGATGTCCAACGATTTCTTTTTCACCATGAGGACGGTCTAATTGATCAAAAAATACTCTTTTCAATAATTGAGCTAGTATCGCAGAAACCAGGTAGATTATTCCAATAAATAATGATTTTCTCCAACTGTATATTAATAAGACAATTAATAATGGAATAGTAAACCAGCCTTCAGCTAAATGCGTAAAAAATAAAAAAATATTGTTGGCTACGGGGTTGAAAAACTGATTGATATAGATCTGAATGTCATATTTGGAATATAATAAGGCTGGGATTAATCCGGCGATAAAAAAAAGAACAAAAATAATTAATGCTCCTATATTTTTCCTGAGTACATTCACTCTCACAAAAGTAAGCCGTTAAATAATAGAATAAACATAAAGGCAGATTTTATTTTTAATATATAACTCTTAATGAGAGGCTATGTGCGTAGTTGTAGATCCTACTCTGTTTTTTTTGTCCAACTACATTAAATTCCCCTTGATAATATGCTCCCATTTTCATTCCCCACTTTGGAACTATATATCCTATTTCATAATTAGGATTAAATAATTTTAAGACGGACCCATTATAGTTTTGAATTGGTCGATTGTCAGGTGTTTCTCCCGAAAACCGATCAAAACGGCTGTATAATATGTTAGAGTAAACTGGTATTTGAAAATTTAAATCAATTCTTTTTTTTTTAGTTTGTAAGAATTTAAACTTGAAATCCCAACAGAAGACTGGTTTTGCCAGATTAAATTCTTTTTGTCAATTTTAGGGAAAAAATTTAATTGAAATGAATTTTCAGTATAAGCACCGAAGTAATGCTTTGATTTTTTGGTATTGAAGGCCTTGAAGTTAATTTCATAGGATACATCAATACTTGTTGCTGCTGAAATGTATGGAAGATCTAACTTTAGTTCTCTATTAGAATTGGCTATTTGAAATTGAAACTTCTGTTTTGCTTGCTTACCAAATTCATGGCTATACCCTCCATAAAAATATCTTCCAGAATGGAAATGAAAATCATGGGAGGTAAGATTGTAAACTTTATATCCAGAACCTAATTTTATGCTTTTCTCTCCAGCGAATAAAGCCGAAATAGAAAGGAGTAAAATCCCAGTAAAAGCGATATTTTTTTTAATTTTTTTCAATTGGTTAAATGATTAGGCTTACTTTAATTACGGGATAATATATTAATTGTTTCTGAATACAATAGGAGTTTATGAACAGATGAAAAAAGATTCTATGAATTCAATTCTTTTTATGCTTTTTTTTTTTTAAAAAAAATTAAAACTTTGTTGTTCGCTATATCCTTTTTTCTAGAGTAAAACATACCTCATCATTAAAATGGATTTTATCCGATTTTGTAATTAAAACCCCTTGTTTTGGGTTGATGTTAATAGTTGAAAAATTCGAAATTCCTAGTAAGTAGTTAGCGTTACCCGCAAATTAATCTTTTAATCTATACTTTACGTGAAAAAAAATGTTGTTATCCAAATAATTTTTTCATTTAAAGTATAGATTTATTTTTTTAACATAAAAAAAGCCCGAATAAATCGAGCTTTTTTTAAATATATTGGTTTAATTACATCATACCTGGCATGCCTCCTGGCATACCTCCACCCATTTGGCTAGAGGCTTCTTCTGGTTCATCACAAATAACACATTCAGTAGTTAATAATAAGCCTGAAATAGAAGCTGAGTTCTCTAAAGCTAAACGAGTAACTTTTACAGGATCGATAACACCGCTTTCTATTAAGTTTTCGTATTGACCGTTTCTAGCGTTATAACCGAAATCACCTTTACCTTCCTTTACTTTGTTCACAACAACAGATCCTTCACCGCCAGCATTAGAAACAATTGTTCTAAGCGGAGCTTCAATTGCAGTTCTTACGATGTTTACACCATGTTCTTGATCTTCGTTTTCAATCTCAAGATTATCTAATGCATCTAAAGCTCTAACTAACGCGGTACCTCCACCAGCAACGATTCCTTCTTCAACAGCAGCTCTTGTTGCATGTAATGCATCATCAACTCTGTCTTTCTTTTCCTTCATTTCTACTTCAGTAGCTGCTCCAACATAAATTACAGCAACTCCACCAGCTAATTTTGCTAATCTTTCTTGTAATTTTTCTTTGTCGTAGTCAGAAGAAGTAGATTCGATTTGAGCTTTAATTTGATTAACTCTAGCTTTAATTTGCTCAGAATCACCAGCACCATTTACAATGGTAGTATTGTCTTTATCTATAACCACTTTTTCAGCCTGACCTAAGTGAATTACTTCAGCCGTTTCTAATTGGTATCCTTGTTCTTCACTAATTAAAGTTCCGCCAGTTACAATAGCTATATCTTCCAACATTGCTTTTCTTCTGTCTCCAAATCCTGGAGCTTTAACAGCAGCTATTTTTAAAGAACCTCTAATTTTATTAACAACTAGAGCAGCTAATGCTTCGCCGTCGATATCTTCAGCAACAATTAATAATGGACGACCAGTTTGCTGAGATTTCTCTAAAATTGGTAAAACATCTTTAAGTGCAGAGATTTTTTTATCGTGAATTAAGATTAATGGATTTTCTAATTCAACCTCCATTTTATCTGCATTCGTAACGAAATACGGAGATAAGTAACCTCTGTCGAATTGCATTCCTTCAACAGTTTTCAACTCATCTTCAGTTCCCTTTGCTTCTTCAACTGTAATAACACCTTCGTTGCCAACAACCTTCATCGCTTCGGCAATTCTTTTTCCAATCTGAAGATCATTGTTTGCAGAAATAGTAGCTACTTGTGTGATCTCTTCTGTTTTGTTAATTGGTTGAGCTTGCTTTTTCAAGTCTTGTACAACTGCTTTAACAGCAGCGTCAATTCCTCTTTTTAAATCCATTGGATTTGTACCAGCTGCAACAGATTTAATACCTGCTCCATAAATAGCTTGCGCTAAAACAGTAGCAGTCGTTGTACCATCTCCAGCTGCATCAGCAGTTTTACTAGCAACTTCTTTTACAAGTTGAGCTCCCATGTTTTCAACAGGATCAGCTAAATCAATCTCTTTTGCTACAGTGACACCATCCTTAGTTACGGTTGGAGCACCGAATTTTTTATCAATAACAACATTTCTTCCTTTAGGTCCCAACGTTACTTTTACTGCGTTCGCTAATGAGTCAACACCTTTTTTGATTTTGTCTCTAGCTTCTACGTCAAATAATATGATTTTTGCCATTTTAGTTTTCTTTTTTAATTAAACAATTGCGAAAATATCAGCTTCTCTCATTATAAGGTAATCAACACCTTCAAAAGCTAATTCAGTTCCGGAGTACTTTCCGTAAATAACAGTGTCACCAACTTCTAAAGTTAATGGTTCTTCTTTAGTTCCTTTACCAACTGCTACAACTTCACCTCTTTGTGGCTTTTCTTTAGCTGTATCAGGAATGATAATTCCCGAAGCTGTTTTTTCTACTGCTGGAGCGGGCTTTACTAAAACTCTATCTCCTATTGGTTTAACGTTTACTGACATTTATAAATATTTATAAGATTAAATATATTGATTTCTTATTCTGCCTTAGCACTTTGCGTGCCATTCGAATTATGGTGCGAAAATACGCTTTTTATGTGTCATTATAACAGAATACAGATGCCCAAAAACAAAAATTGTCAGCACTGATGACAGGCTGACAATTTCAAATATTATTGTGTAAGGTTATTCTCCTCCTTCTTCGCTATCTGTAACTTGTTCGACTTGCGTTGGCGCATCTCCTAAGTCTTTATCAGATCCACCAGAGATAGATTTTGTTGAAATAATACAAAGAATTGCTAAAGCACCAATTAGGTACCATGTTACTTTTTCTATAATTTCTGTTGTTTTTTTAGCACCAAAAGATTGATTTTGTGATGCTAGATTGGCATCTAAACCACCCCCTTTACTATTCTGAATGATTACTACTAAAATTAGTAGTACCGCAATGATTATAATTAAAACACTTAATAAAGCCATATCTATATATTATTCTGCCCCTAAATTTCTAATAAGGGTTGCAAAGTAACTCTTTTTTTCTGGGAATCTCAAAATTAACTGCTCATAAATACTTTTTGCTTTCGATATATTTCCTTGATCGGCATATACTTTAGCTAAAGTTTCAGTCACAATATTCTCATTATCTATCAAACTTTTTTTAGCCATATTCTCTGGAGAGTAGAATTCTTTTTTTGGCTTTATCTTAGGTTGGTTCGTGATGAACTCATTAATTAAACTTTCGGCACGCTTTTTAAAAGCTAATCTTTCGGCTTGTTTTGGACTGATTTCAGGCTTAACTTCTGTTGCCGATACACTTATCCATTCTAAAAATGATTTTGGATCGTTATTTTCTTCTTTTTGAGCTTGACGCTCTTCTAATTTAATTTCAGCAGATGCTTTATCTACCTCAAGTGATAAAGAAGCATTAACTGCCGATGAAATAATTTGATTTTCAAGTTCCGGAATAAAGGAAGTTGATGGTTGAATAGGTTCTTTTGGCGTTGAAATTAATTCTTCCTCTGGAAGCGGTTTTTTTTCTGGCTCTTTAGTAATTCCCTCTTCTGATTTTCGTGTTTCAGTATCTTCTATTTTAATTTCAGGTTTGATGTCCTTCGTTTCTGGCAAAACTTCAGCTGCTGCTTTTACCTGTAATGACTCTTCTTCTTTAATATCGATAACTTTTTCGATTCTCTCAGGAGAAGTGTGTAAGTGCTCATCTGTATCTGAAATTATTAATGATTCAGGTTCTTTTTGTTTAACCTTTACTATTGTTTCATTTACGATGTAATCTTCCTTAGTATCTGGTTTATTTATTAAATGGCGTAAAACTCTGCGGTCAGAAATATATCCAGCTGTTTTTTTAAGTTCTTCTTCGAAATGAATATCTGTGTCGTTTAATAACGCGGAAAGGTATAATAATCGAATATTTGCAGAATAAGGGAAGTCATCTACAAGATTTTTGAGTTCTTTCTTGTATTTAGGATCAACATTAGCAGGATCCAAGATTAGTGTATTGAAAACGTTTTTATTCATTTACCAATCAACTAATACCTGATTATAAACTAAAGCTACTAGTTTCTCTGAAATTGATTCAACAAGATCTTCTTCCTTACTGTTGAAGTCTTCTGTTGATTCAAAATCATCGTAACTAGTAAAAGTCTTGTCAAAATCCTGTTCGCCACTTACGCTGTTTGCATAAGTAATTTTAAAGCTAATTGTTAATCTGTTTAGCGCAACAGTTTCACTACCAGTTCCTTGTACAGGAGTAATCGTGTATTTGGTAATCATGCCTATAAAATGTGCATCACCAATACCGTCTGTGTATTTTAAATTTGATTCATTAGTGAATCTCTTTTGCATTGCGTCTTGAAGAGAAATGGAAAGATTTGGATTCACAATTGAGGCTGAGTTTGAAAAACTTTCGATGCTGAATGTTTCACCTGGGATTTCTCCACCCCGAAATGAATAACTTGGAATTCCAGCACAAGCTGAAACAAGTAAGACAACAAGTATGATTAAAAAATTACGCATTTTATTGTATATCGTATTCTTTGATTTTTCGGTAAAGGGTACGCTCTGATATTCCTAATTCTTGAGCGGCATTTTTTCTTCTACCTCTATGTTTTTCAAGTGCTTTTATAATAAATTCTTTCTCTCTTTCTGCTAAAGATAAGCTTTCCTCTATAACTTCATGGCTGTCTTGAAACTCATCAGCTTGACGGGGAGTAGGGTAAGTATTGGCAATAGGAACGGGGAAATTACTAAAATCTTGTTCTGTTTTAGAGTCACTTGGCAATTGTAATGGAGTAAATGGTTTGTCACCCTCAACGCTCCCTTGATTTCTTATTAACCCAGCAACCACTTGCTTTAAATCACCAAGCTCTTTTTTCATGTCCACCAACGCTTTGTAAAAAAATTCACGTTCTTTCTTTAAATCGCTTTTTTGAGCATCTGTAAAACCTTCATTTTCATTACTTGCTCCTAAAACAACAGGTAAATTAGAGGATGCAGCTCCTGGTAAGTATTTAAGCAGTTGGTTTTTGGAAACCAATCTACTTTCTTCAATCACAGAAATTTGCTCAGCAATATTTTTTAATTGACGAATATTTCCTGGCCATCTATAATTTTCTAGGATACTTTTTGCCTCGTCATCTAATCGTAAAGGAGGCATTCTATATTTTTCTGCTAAATCAACCGAGAATTTTCTAAATAATAAATAGATGTCTTCTTTTCTTTCACGAAGAGAAGGTATTTTAACAGGGATAGTATTTAACCTGTAGTATAAATCCTCTCTAAATTTTCCGGATTTAATTGCTTTCGGAATATCTAAGTTCGTTGCTGCTACAATTCGAACGTTTGTTTTTTGAATTTTGGATGAACCTACTTTGATAAATTCCCCAGCTTCAAGTACTCTTAATAATCGAACTTGCGTATTTAATGGTAATTCTCCAACTTCATCTAAAAAAATGGTTCCTCCATTGGCAACATCAAAATAACCTTTACGATTATCAACAGCACCAGTAAAAGCGCCTTTTTCATGGCCAAAAAGTTCCGAGTCAATAGTTCCGTCTGGAATTGCACCACAGTTAATGGCTATGTATTCGTTGTGTTTACGATTACTTTGAGAGTGTATTATTTTTGAGAAAGCTTCCTTTCCAGACCCACTTTCTCCAGTTACTAAAACAGAGAGATCGGTAGGCGCAACTTGCATTGCTACATCAATAGCGTCATTTAATAACTGTGAGTTACCAATAATACCAAAACGTTGTTTTATTCCAGTTAGCGTTGCGCTCATTCAGCTTAATAATTTACTTTTTCTACTGCTGTTCCTAATAACGTAGCAGAGGTAGAGCTTTCAACCTTTACATTAACGTAGTCTCCAATTTTATAATTTTCTTTTGGGAAAATGATCATTTTATTTTGACTCGTTTTTCCTCTTAATTCGTTTTCACTTCTTTTAGAAACACCTTCAATCAAAACTTCGAATGTTTGACCGATCGTAGCAGCGTGTTGTTCTTTATTAACTTGAGTTTGAATTTCAATTATTTCAGAAAGTCTTTTTTTCTTGATTACTTCAGGTACATCATCTTCAAATTTCTTTTGAGCTAAAGTACCTGGTCTTTCACTGTAGAAAAACATATAAGCTAAATCATATCTTACAGTTTTCATTAAATCAACTGTATCGGCGTGTTCTTTATCAGTCTCAGAACAAAAACCTGTAATGATATCTGTAGAAATAGCACACGTCGGAATTACTTCTCTAATTCTACTCACTTTATCGTTATACCATTCACGGGTGTAAGTACGATTCATTTTCTCTAAAATCCGAGTGTTTCCACTTTGAGCAGGAAGATGAATATAATTACAGATATTTTTATAATCTCTAATGGCAAATAACACATCATCTGTAATGTCCTTAGGATGTGAAGTACTAAATCGAACTCTTAGGTCGGTGGCAACTTTTCCAACCATCACTAAAAGTTTCGCAAAGTCAACAACTTCATCTCTTGGAGCTTCTTTTAAAGCCCTACCTCTTAAATCTTTATTTTCTGACCAACGGTATGAATCAACATTTTGACCAAGCAACATTACTTCTTTATAGCCTTTACTATAAAGATCTTTACACTCATTCAAAATTGAATTCGCATCTCTTGATCGTTCTCTCCCGCGTGTAAATGGAACAACACAAAAAGTACACATATTATCACATCCTCTCATGATGGATACAAATGCTGCGATTCCGTTAGAGTTTATTCGAACGGGTTCGATATCATCATATGTTTCTTCACGAGAAAGTAAAACATTAACGGCTTTTTGTCCGTCTTCAATATCATCAATTAATTCAGGGAGTTTTCGGTAAGAATCAGGTCCGGCAACTAAATCAACTAATTTTTCTTCTTCGAATAATTGACTTTTTAATCTTTCGGCCATGCATCCTAAAATACCGATTTTGACATTTTTCTTTTTCTTGTTATTATGTTTGATGGAGTTCAAACGCTTTCTAACAGTTTCTTCTGCTTTGTCTCTAATAGAGCAAGTATTTAAAAAAACTAAATCAGCATCTTCCATATTAGAAGTAGTTGTATAACCTTCTTTACCTAATACAGAGGCAACAATTTCACTATCAGAGAAATTCATTTGACACCCATAACTTTCGATGTAAAGTTTCTTTCCTACTTTAGTTCCATCGTCTGCATTAAAGTGTAAAACTTCACCTTGACGACTTTCCTCCAATAAATCTTTTTTGTCTCCCATAATTGAAAAATGATTTGTAAAGGTACATTTTAATCAAACAAAGGACAATATGTCATATCGTTAAAAATCATTAACCTTTGAGTTCATAAAAACGGGTTAATTCATTGAGATTTAAAATGAATTTGGATTTTGTGAAATGAAATCCGTTATTTTGCAGATTAAAGAAAAGTGATTTTCTGCGGAAAATAGACATTGTTCTTATTAATATAGATATATAAGTATGGCGAAGAATTTGGTAATTGTAGAGTCACCAGCGAAAGCTAAAACGATAGAAAAGTATTTGGGTAAAGATTACACAGTACGTTCTAGTGTTGGGCATATTAGAGATTTGGTGAAAAAGGGATTGGGAGTTGATACAGAAAACGACTTTGAACCGAATTACGAAATATCTCCGGATAAAAAAACAATAGTTAAAGAACTTAAAGCCTTAGCGAAGAAAGCTGAGATTGTATGGTTAGCGACTGATGAGGATCGCGAAGGAGAAGCTATTTCATGGCATCTACTGGAAGCACTAGATTTGGATGAGTCAAAAACACGAAGAGTTGTTTATAACGAGATTACTGAAGACGCAATTTTAAAAGCGATTAATAATCCAAGAACAATCGACTTTAACTTAGTAAATGCTCAACAAGCAAGAAGAGTTTTAGATCGCTTAGTTGGGTTTGAGCTTTCGCCAGTTTTATGGAGAAAAGTAAAGCCAAGTTTATCTGCTGGAAGAGTTCAATCTGTAGCAGTACGATTAATCGTTGAGCGTGAAAGAGAGATTGAAGGATTTACTTCTGTGAATTCATTCAGAGTAGTTGCTCATTTTGATTTGGATGGCAAATCAGTATTTCAGGCAACATTAACGAAGAACTTAAAATCGGAATCGGAAGCGCAAGCATTCTTGGAAGAAAGTTCTAAGTCTTTATTTAAAGTTGAGAAACTTGAAAAGAGACCTGGAAAGAAAAGTCCAGTTGCTCCATTTACAACCAGTACACTGCAACAGGAAGCGAGTAGGAAACTAGGTTATTCAGTTGGCCAAACAATGTCTATTGCACAAAGATTATATGAAGCCGGTTTGATTACTTATATGAGAACGGATTCTACAAACTTATCTGAGTTTGCGAAGGAAGGGATTAAAAATGAAATAATTAGTTCTTATGGGGTAGAGTACCACAAAGGGCGAGATTATAGGACTAAAAATAAAGACGCACAAGAAGCGCATGAAGCCATTCGTCCTACTACTTTTGATAAACATGAAATTGATGGGGAAAATCAAAACAAGCGTTTATATGAATTGATTTGGAAACGCGCTGTTTCTTCTCAAATGGCTGAAGCTCAATTGGAAAGAACTACAGTTACAATTGATGTGTCTGAATCAAGTTTAAATTTAGTTGCAAAAGGTGAGGTTTTAAAGTTTGACGGTTTTTTAAAGCTTTATATTGAGTCGACTGACGATGAAAATGAAGAAGAAGATGGAATGCTTCCTGATTTATCAGAAGGGCAAGACCTGAACTTGACAAACATGAATGCAAGAGAGCGATTTACACATCATCCAGCGCGTTTTACTGAAGCAAGTTTAGTAAAAGCAATGGAAGAAAGAGGAATCGGTCGCCCGTCTACTTATGCTCCAACAATTTCAACTATTCAAAAAAGAACTTATATTTCTAAAGAAGAAAGGGAAGGGAGAGAAAGAGCATATAAACTAATCACTTTAGAAAACAGTTCTATTAATGCATTTGATAAGACTGAAATTACTGGTGCTGAGAAAAATAAATTATTCCCAACGGATATTGGGATATTGGTTAATGATTTCTTAGTTGAGAATTTCGGTAAAATTATCGATTTCAACTTTACTGCAAATGTTGAGCAACAATTTGATGAAATTGCTAAAGGTGGAAAAGAGTGGAAAGCCATGATTAGTAGTTTTTATAAGCCATTCCATGAAAATGTGGAAGACACTTTAGAAAACTCAGCTAGGATTACAGGAGAAAGATTATTAGGAATAGATCCGAAATCGGGTAAGAATATATATGTAAGAATGGGGCGTTTTGGGGCAATGGCTCAAATTGGAGAAACACCTAAAACAGATGACGACGAAAAACCAAAATATTCTGGTTTAAGAAAAGGTCAATCTTTAAACTTAATTACGTTTGAAGAAGCGTTAGAGTTATTTAAACTACCGAGGACATTAGGTGAATTAGACGAAAAGCCCGTTAAGGCAGCTGTTGGTCGTTTTGGCCCTTATATTCAAAATGGTTCTTTATTCGCGAGTATTCCTAAAGATGAAGATCCTCTTACAATTAATTTTGAGAGAGCTCTCGAACTGATTGCTGATAAAAAGCAGGCTGATATTGACAAATTTATTAACTCTTTCGACCATGAAGATGGTGAAATTCAGTTGCTAAACGGAAGATGGGGACCTTTCATAAAGCAAAACAAAGTGAATTATAAAATTCCAAAAGATGTTGAAGCGAAAGATTTAACATTAGAGGAAGTTATAAAATTGATGAAAGCAGCACCGAAGAAAAAAGGCGCAGCTAAAAAGAAGGCTCCTGCGAAAAAGGCCCCTGCAAAAAAAGCTCCTGCCAAGAAAAAACCAGTAGCTAAAAAAACTAGTACTAAAGCAAAGACTAAGAAATAATGAGTTTAGGTATTTACTTAAATCCGTTAGACGAACCTCTTTCCGTTTCCAAAAATTGGAAACGGAATACTGTCGGAGAAACAATCACGCACTATAATGATGAGGTGAAATTGTTTGAATATGATATTGCAATTATCGGTGTAATGGAACAACGTGGAAATGTTGGGAACGATGGTTGTGGGTCTGCTCCAAATAGAATACGAGAGAAGCTTTACGAGTTATATAATCGCTTTGATAACAAAGCGAATATTATAGATTTAGGTAATGTATTGGCTGGTAATACTTATAAGGATACTTATTTTGCGCTCACAGCCGTTATCACGGAGTTAGTAAAAAAAGAGGTTATTCCTGTTATTATCGGTGGTAGTCATGATTTGACTTATGCTAATTATCAAGCTTACGAAAACCTTGAACAGGTTGTCAACTTAGTAAATATAGATCGATCAATCGATTTAGGATTAATTGAAGAAGAAATTACAGAAGAAAACTTCATTAATCATATTATAATGCATCAGCCTAATTATCTGTTTAATTTCAGTTCGGTTGGCTATCAAAGTTATTTCGTAGATAAAGATATTGAAGCTATTGTGGAGCGCATGCATTTCGATGCTTATCGACTGGGAGCTGTGCGTGCTGATATTGAGGAAATGGAACCGATTGTAAGAAACGCTGACATTTTGAGTTTTGATGTAAATGCGATCAAAGGTTCTGATTTTTCTGGATATGCTAAATCTAATCCAAACGGATTTTTGAGTGATGAGATTTGTAGAATATCTCGCTACGCAGGCTTATCTGATAAACTTTCTTCATTCGGGTTGTATAATTACAATCCCGTTCATGATTCTACAGGGAATGGAGCGATGTTATTAGCGCAAATGATTTGGTATTTTGTTGAAGGATTTAAAGAGCGAAAGGGAGATTACCCCGTTGCAAGTAAATCCAAATACAAAAAATACCATGTTGCGATGGAGACTGAAGAACATGAACTTATATTTTATAAAAGTGATTTTAGTGGAAGATGGTGGATGGAAGTTCCATTTCCATCGGATCTAAAAAGTAAGTTTATTCGCCATCAAATGGTTCCATGTAGTTATGGTGATTACGAATTAGCATTAAGCGGTGAGGTGCCAGATAGATGGTTCCAAACTTTTGAGAAATTAGTATAAGTTTTATTCAATACTCCTTCCATGCAAGAAATTAAGGATACGTTAATCTCAGATGATCTTTATGAACGAAAGTTCGTATGCGATTTAAGTGCCTGCAAAGGGGCTTGTTGTGTAGACGGAGATAGCGGTGCGCCTTTAAATGAAGATGAATGTTCGATTCTTGATGATATTTACGACGAGGTAAAACCTTACATGCGTGAAGAAGGAATTGCAGAGGTTGAAAAAAACGGAACTTATGTAGTGGATGTTGATGGTGATTTAGTTACTCCATTGGTGAATAATAAAGAATGTGCTTATGTGTATTTCGCTGAAGATGGAGGAACAAGATGCTCAATTGAAGCAGCACATAAAGACGGGAAGGTTGACTGGAAGAAGCCAATTTCATGTGAGTTGTTTCCTGTTAGAATAAAAGAATACGATAGCTTCACAGCTGTTAACGTCCAGTTCTTGGATATTTGTAGTTGTGCTTGTGATCTCGGGAAAAAGTTAGAAATCCCAGTTTATAAATTCTTAAAAGCTCCTCTTACTAAACGATTTGGTGAAGAATGGTACGCTCAGATGGAAAAAATCGGAAATGAAAACAACTAATTGATTTCGAACCGTTGGAAATAGAAACTTCCAGAGATCCTGTTTTATAAAGGTCAATCTGAATGTATATTCAGGCTACAAAAGATTAAAAGGAAAAAATACTAATTTCTTGTCAAACTTTGGAGTTAAAAACCATGTTGGCAGTACTTGATTTTTTTTGTTAAAAAGCTCTTTTTTCTCGCGAAGCAGAAATTAAGTCTGATATTACTTATCTCTTTAAAATTGAATTTTTAAAACATATGCCAGAAGCCTCAACTCCTGACTATTTTTTTCATTAGAAACATTCAGTTTTCTATCCAAGTTGTATTATTTGTTAATAGGTTATGGGGTCATGTTTTTTTAAAAATCCAGACTTGAGCGCAAAAATATAAAAACTCTACTCAGGGATTAAGCTAATTATTTATGATGATGAATTTATACATATCATTAGTGATTTGATTTTTGATGAAATGTCTCTTGATGCTTTGGGAAATGATCGTGGCTTATATGGTGAGTCTAACTATTAAAAAAAATAATCAGTTAGGTACCGTTGACTAGACGTAAATCAAATTTGCGTGTTAATTTATTCCCTTTCCTTAATTATTTTTTTTGAAACAAAATTATATTTACTAGTGTTCTGTTTTTAATGGATATGGACTGGTATCATTAATCTTGTCGATTTTAATTGGATCGAAACTCTATTTTTTCAAGCGATTTAATAAGGATGAGGTTATTAAAAATATGAGCATAAAAAGAAAGGACCCTTTAGAGCTCTTCCTTTTTATGCTCCAAAGATTATTAAACGAAAAAAGGTGTTATTAAATAAAGTGAAAGTTTTTTTTAGTGGAGAGTTTTTTAATAAAAACTAGGGGACGTTTATATAATATTTAAAGAAGCTCACAAACAGGGTTTAATGTATTGACTTTATGTTCAGATTTAATAAATCAAAATTATTATCTGTTTTAAAGTTGCATTTTAAACATTCTTTTTTTTAAAAAGAGTGTGCCAAACTTATTTGTTGTTGTTTTTATTTAGGAATAAAACCTTTTGAATCTGTTTTAAAGACTGATGTTTCGAGAAAGTCAAGTCGACTTTTCAACTGGGAGAGTGTGAATATCAAAACATTAAAACTTATGTTGAGTGGTTATAATTAGTGTAAATTGAACTCCCGCTTAACAGGGAACTTAGTTCTTTTAAAGAAGATGAGGAGAATGAAAAAACAAGTTTATTTCAATGTTAATTTTTTAACATCTGTTGTATAAAGTTGTTGGTTCTATTCACTTAATTAGTTAGCTAGGTTCACCTCTTTTTTTACTTTACTTTTATTGCGTAACATTCATTAATTCAGTATATTACAGTTAATGTTTAAAACTACCTTTTAATGTGGATATTAAAACATTGTTCTGTAGCAAAAAAAGACTCATTTTTGAACTCCGTTATTTTTTAAGGGTAAGATATTTATCCCCGATGATTTTATTTGAAGGGTACATTATATAACAAGATATATTAACAACAAAAACTTTTAGCATGCAGGATAATACTAAAAAATTCACAGAACAAACGCAAGCCGATTTAAGCGAAATATTACCGGCTAATACCCCGGTAAATGATGATACTATTGAACCGATTTTAAAATCAAGTAGTGACAGATTCGTATTATTCCCAATTCAACATGATGATATTTGGGACATGTACAAGAAGCAAGAGGCTTCTATTTGGACGGCTGAAGAAATCGACCTTAGTGGAGATATTATCGACTGGGATAGCAAACTTAATGACAATGAACGTCATTTCATTAAGCATGTTTTAGCCTTTTTCGCAGCAAGTGATGGAATTGTAAATGAAAACTTAGCAGAAAATTTCTTAGCTGAGGTTCAGTATACAGAAGCAAAGTTCTTTTATGGTTTCCAAGTAATGATGGAAAACATTCACTCGGAAACTTATTCTTTATTAATTGACACTTTAATCAAGGATAAAAAAGAAAGAGAATATTTATTCAATGCACTTGAGACTATTGATTGTGTTAAGAAAAAAGCTGATTGGGCTTTAAGATGGATTGACAACGGATCGTTTGCGGAAAGATTAATTGCTTTTGCAGCTGTTGAAGGTATTTTCTTCTCAGGTTCATTCTGTTCTATCTTTTGGTTGAAGAAGAGAGGTTTAATGCCCGGTTTATCATTCTCTAACGAGTTAATTTCTCGTGACGAAGGATTACATTGTGATTTTGCTTGTTTACTATATTCTGAGCATATCGTTAATAAATTAGATCCTGAAGTTGTAACAGGAATTATTACTGATGCAGTAGGGATCGAAAAAGAATTTGTTACAGATGCATTACCAGTTAAATTAATTGGAATGAATGCAGATTTAATGTGTCAATACATTGAATTCTGTGCTGATAGATTGTTGATTGAATTAGGTTGTAAGAAGGTTTACAATGCAACTAATCCTTTTGACTTTATGGAATTAATTTCACTTCAAGGAAAAACGAACTTCTTCGAGAAGAGAGTTGGTGATTACCAAAAAGCTGGAGTTACTTCAAACAAAGAAGACAACGTATTTAAAATCGATGAAGATTTTTAAGCACGAGGCTAACTACTGAATAACTACTTGCAAAAAAGCCATCAGTTATTAACCCCCCAAAAAAACTTAAATCCAGCATGTACGTAATAAAAAGAGACGGAAGAAAAGAATCAGTTAAGTTTGATAAAATCACAGCTCGTGTAAACAAACTGTGTTACGGTTTGGATCCAATTGTAGATTCAACATCAGTAGCTATGAAAGTTATTGAAGGTTTGTACGAAGGAGTAACAACCGAAAAGTTAGATAATTTAGCATCAGAGGTGTCGGCTTCAATGTCAACAAAACATCCTGATTATGGTTATTTAGCATCTAGAATTGCTATTTCAAACTTACACAGAAAGACCAAGAAGTCATTCTCTTCTACAGTAACCGATCTTTTTGAATATATCGATCCTAAAACAAATCAATCAGCAAAGTTAATTGCCGATGATGTTTATGAAATCATTCAGAAAAATGCTGATGTTTTAGATTCAGCTGTTATTCATGATAGAGATTTTGGGTACGATTACTTTGGATTTAAAACATTAGAAAGATCTTATTTATTAAAAATAAACGGTCAAATAGTTGAACGACCTCAGCACATGTTGATGAGAGTTTCAGTTGGAATTCATAAAGATGATATTCAAGCTGCGATTGATACTTACAACTTAATGTCTGAGAGATGGTTTACACATGCTACCCCAACTTTATTTAACGCAGGTACTCCAAAACCACAAATGTCATCATGTTTCCTTTTAACTATGAAGGAAGATAGTATTGACGGTATTTATGACACTTTAAAGCAATGTGCTAAAATTTCACAATCTGCTGGAGGTATTGGCTTATCAATTCATAACGTTCGTGCAACTGGTTCTTATATTAAAGGAACTAATGGTGAGTCGAATGGAATTATTCCAATGTTAAGAGTATTTAATGATACTGCTCGTTATGTTGATCAAGGTGGAGGGAAACGTAAAGGATCTTTCGCAATTTACTTGGAACCATGGCATGCTGATATCTTTGATTTCTTAGATTTAAGAAAAAACCACGGTAAAGAAGAAAGAAGAGCAAGAGATTTATTTTTCGCATTATGGACAAATGATTTGTTCATGCAAAGAGTTGAAGATGATGCTGAATGGACTTTAATGTGTCCAAGTGAATGTCCAGGTTTAGCGGATGTTTATGGAGCCGATTTTGATGCTTTATATACGAAATACGAAAAAGAAGGGAGAGGAAGAAAAACAATTAAAGCACAAGAGCTTTGGTTTGCAATCTTAGAATCTCAAGTTGAAACAGGTACTCCATATATGCTATATAAGGACGCTTGTAATTCAAAATCTAACCAAAAGAATTTAGGTGTAATTAAGTCTTCGAACTTATGTACTGAGATTATTGAGTATACTGCTCCTGATGAAGTAGCTGTTTGTAACTTGGCATCGCTAGCTTTACCAATGTATGTTACTAAAGATGGTAAGTTTGATTTTGATAAGTTATTTGAAGTAACGTATACAGTTACTAATAATTTAAACAAGATTATCGATAATAATTATTACCCAGTTGCTGAGGCAAAAAACTCAAATTTACGTCATCGTCCAATTGGTTTAGGAGTTCAAGGATTAGCGGATACGTTCATTAAAATGAGATTTCCTTTTACATCTGATGAGGCTAAACAGTTGAACAAGGATATTTTTGAAACAATCTATTTTGCTGGTTTAACAGCATCTAAAGATTTAGCTAAAATTGATGGTCCTTACCAAACATTTAAAGGTTCGCCAGCATCTGAAGGAATACTTCAGTTTGATATGTGGGGAGTTCAACCATCAACAAGATGGGAATGGGATGTTTTAAAAGAAGAAGTGATTGAGCATGGTATTAGAAACTCGTTATTATTAGCGCCTATGCCAACTGCATCAACTTCACAAATTTTAGGAAATAATGAGTGTTTTGAGCCTTATACTTCAAACATTTATTCAAGAAGAACATTGTCTGGTGAATTTGCTGTAATTAACAAGCACTTATTAAGAGATTTGACAAAGTTAGGTTTATGGAATGATGATATGAAGAACAGATTGATCGCGGCTAACGGATCGATTCAAGACTTCCCTGAAATACCGGAAAACATTAAAGAACTTTATAAAACTGTTTGGGAAATCAAACAAAAAGATATCTTGGATATGGCAGCCGATCGTGGTGCTTATATCGATCAATCTCAGTCATTAAATATTTTCATGGATGCACCAAATTTTGGTAAGTTAACGTCTATGCATTTCTACGCTTGGAAGAAAGGGTTAAAAACAGGTATGTACTACTTAAGAACTAAAGCAGCAACTGATGCTATTAAGTTTACAGTAGATAAAACGGCTTTAGGTGCTAAACCACAAGCTGTAACTCCCGAACAAAGAGAAGCTGAAATTGCATGTTCAATTGACAATCCAGATGATTGTGAAGCATGTGGATCTTAAAACGACCAATAACTCACTTGTTATTAGTGAAAACAGAGTATTCTCCAAATACTATATTTAAAAGGTTCCTCGTTGTATAACGAGGAACCTTTTTTTTATCTATGTTTAAAAGAAAGTGATGGTTGCAATTATTCACTGCGGTGAATGGCTAAAAAATGTTATTTTTGAATCATGTCTATTTTTGACCACTTAGGTAAATACTATATATTGATGTCTCAAGCTTTTGCAAAGCCTGATAAGTTTAAGGTAGTGTGGAAAAGAGTGATTGATGAAATGGAGTCCATAGGTTTAGGTTCATTACCAATTGTTGGGATTTTGTCAATTTTTATGGGAGCAGTTACTCTGCTTCAGATGGCTTATAATTTCAGTAATCCATTAGTTCCTGTTTATACAGAAGGATTGGCAACAAGAGATACTATGATTTTGGAGTTTGCTCCAACTATTATTTCACTGATTTTAGCGGGTAAAGTAGGAAGTTCCATTGCAGGTAATTTAGGGACAATGAAAGTAACGGAGCAAATTGATGCTTTGGAAATCATGGGAGTTAATCCTAAGAGTTATTTAATCATGCCGAAGATTGTTGCTGCGTTATTTGTTTTTCCGTTTATTGTTATTGTTTCCATTTTTTTAGGTGTTACAGGTGGTTATATTGCTTCGTTATTAACGGGAACGGTTTCCATTGAGAATTATGTTTTTGGAATTAAATTCGATTTTGAACCTTTTTATATCACTTACGCCCTAATTAAAGCCGAGTTCTTTGCTTTAATTATTACCTCGATTGCTTCATATCAAGGGTTTTTAACCTCTGGTGGAGCAAAAGAAGTAGGAGATAGTGGAACAAGAGCTGTTGTTTATAGCTGTATAATAATACTATTGTTTGATCTTATTTTAACTCAATTACTTTTAACTGTTTAAAATGATTGCAGTAAAAAACATATCAAAATCCTTTGGAACCAAAAATGTTCTTCAAGACATTAATCTTACGCTTGAAAGAGGTAAGGTTAATATGATTATTGGTAAAAGTGGTGCCGGTAAATCTGTACTGCTGAAATGTTTAGTAGGATTATTTGATGTAGATGCGGGTTCTATTTTATATGATGAACGCCCGTTCTCTGAAATGGGTTACCAAGCAAAAAAAAAGGTAAGGCAAGAAGTTGGAATGTTGTTTCAAGGGTCTGCTTTATTCGATTCCAAATCGGTTATTGAGAACGTTATGTTTCCATTAACGATCTTTTCTGATAAATCGGCAGAAGAGATTAAAGAGAGAGCAATATTTTGTTTAAGACGTGTTAAAATCGATGAGACTGCAGATGATTTATTTCCTGCTGAAATATCAGGTGGAATGCAAAAACGTGTTGCAATCGCACGTGCAATTGCTTTACAGCCTAGGTATTTGTTTTGTGATGAACCAAATTCTGGTTTAGATCCGCAAACATCTATTATTATCGATAATTTGATCAGAGAAATTACGGAAGAGTTTGATATTACAACTATTGTTATCTCTCATGATATGAATAGTGTAATGGAAATTTCGGATACTATTTCATTTATTCACCAAGGTCAGAAATGGTGGGAAGGTTCCCGAGATGATATTATGAATACAGAGAATCAAGAGGTTGTTGATTTCGTATACGCTTCCAATTTCATGAAAGCATTAAGAGCTTCATTTACAAAAAAATCATAACTTTTATAAAAGAAATAAGCCCTCAATCTAGGATTGAGGGCATTAACTTAATTTTGTTCCATCAATTCTTTGAAGTGATTTAATTCAATAACAGTTCTTAAGTTTCCTTGCATGAAAGTTACCATTTTTTCAACCTGAGCTACAGAGAAACCAATTCTTAAACCAATTTCCTTACAAAGTTTAATTTCTTCTTCGTCAGCTACCATGTCCATTTTCATAACCTGTAGTGTTTGCCAGAAGTAAAAAACTTTGTTTTCCTCTTTTGGAGCAGTAAATGAAATCTTATCAAGATTATCAATTACATATTTAAACTCTTTAGGTGTTACACCAAGTTTAGCAACGATTAACTTAATGAACATATCTTCGAAATAGTTCACGTTTCCGTCTGCACTTGCCATTTTAATAAGGTTGGCAACCTGGCTACTTTTTTCGTCTAATCCTAACATAATAGTTGTTTGTTATATGGTTTCTAATTTTTCCCTAATTCATTTTTAATACCAAAAATCCCTTGGGTAAGCAGTTCTACTTTTTCAAGTAAAGCGCCCATTTGTTGATTCGCTCCGAAGCCTTTCATTTTCTGCTGTTTTTGATAAACAGTAAGTATATCTTCCCAACGATTTTCTTCTTCTTCTTTTCTCCAGCCTGTTAATCCTTTAAATTTTAAAAGGTTAGATTCTGCACTTGTTGTTAAAGTCTGACTTTCATTTTCGTAATAACTTAACATCAACGTTTTAAGTTCATCATCATTCATAATAGCAATGATCTTTTCTGTTATTCTATTCATGTTTCTGTATGAACCTTGCAATTTAAACGGAGGCTCTATTCTGTATTGATCATCCATTGCGGCAGACTTAATATATTCTTGGTTAATGTCAAGAATAATCTTTCTTACCACGATCATTTTTTCAAGAACACTTACATAATCCTTAATTTCTTCAGAAGTATGATTTGATTCAAATTCGATTCCTTCAGCCGAACCTGATTGTGCTATTTTAACTAAGCTGTATAAGTCATTTTGAGACTTTCCAACTAAGTTTCTGAGAATAACATTAGATGTTAACGAGTTCTCAATGTAACTCATCTCAAACACGTCTGCTTGATCTCCAATGATATCACCAAGATTGTAAATATCAGCTCTGTTAGAAAGCATATCCGGTATCTGGAATTTATCTCCACTTTCCGTAAATGGATTTCCAGCCATTACAACACAAACCTTCTTCCCTCTAAGGTCGTAAGTTTTAGATTTTCCTTTATAAACTCCTTCTATTTTTCGTTGAGCATCACAAAGTGATATGAATTTTTGAAGAAATTCCGGATTACAATGTTGGATGTCATCTAGGTAAATCATTACATTATCTCCCATCTCTAAACCAAGATTCAGTTTTTCAACTTCTTCTCTTGCACTCATGTTTGGAGCGTCGTCTGGATCTAAAGAAACAACATCATGACCAAGAGCAGGTCCGTTAATTTTCAAGAAAACAACACCTAATCTACTCGCAATATATTCCATCAAGGTAGTTTTACCGTACCCTGGAGGAGATATTAAAAGTAGCATCCCCATTAAATCGGTTCTTTTGTTTTCTCCAGCTGAACCAATTTGTTTCGCAAGGTTATCTCCAATTAAGGGTAGGTAAACTTGATTGATTAGCTTGTTTCGAACAAAAGACGACATTACTCTCGGTTTTAATTCGTCTAATTTTAATTTTTCTTTAAAGGTGCTTATAAGATTCTTTTTTAAACTAGTATACTTTTTAAATAAAGGAACTGAGGTATTGCAATAGTTCTCCATTTTTTGAGAGAACGAGTGATAGTTTAAAGCGTATTTACCTTTGTTAATCAAACGATGATCTCCAACTAGGTCTTCTAATTCAGTGTTTAAAGAGAAGTTAATAAGGTTGATTCTACTTTTTTCTAGCATGTAAAAAGCGGCTGTTTCATCAACGAACTGTGAAAGGTTATTCTCAAAAGTCTCAATAAAAGCTGTTAGCCAACTCGCAATCAATTTATATTTTGAATAAGGATCTTCAATTTGATTAGAAGATTTTTCAAATTGTATAGTTAATTTGTTGTCTTTTAAATACTTGTTGAATTTATCACCTAAATCAAAAGCTTCTTTTCCAATCGAAAAATGATCTTTCGAATCTAATTCCTCAATTAAATATTTAGCACAAATAATCGAGTTAATTTCAAGTTTGTTTTTTAAGATAAAAGGCTGAATGAGTAGTGCTAAATCCTCTTCTAAATGAGCTGTCTCATTCGTGTTTGGAAAAGCTTGTTTTAAAATCCCTACAGCATTAATTCTTTTTTGAATGATACTCTTATCGTCCGCGTTAATTTCAAATAGCCAGGCGAAAATAGAACAAGATCGAGTAATAGGATTGTATTTTAATACACCTGCGTTAATATGCATTTCCATTACATTTTTCAAGATAATAGCCGCGTCCTTATCATGAATTCCTTTAGAGTAGCTTTCCTGATATCGGTTACCCATAAAAGCTGCTACATAATCGATCAGTTCTTTTTCAGAAAAGTTGATTATTTCATGTTGGTCTTTCGGTGATTGTTCTTTTAATTTTAAAAACAGTAACCAAGCTAAATATTCACTTTTATATACTTGATTAGATTGGGAAACTACCGATTGACTCCAAACAGGAGCGGTAGCCATGAATTCTTGATCGTTTATTTTTTCGAAAAAATTAGTTCCTGTGATATGGTAGTACTGGCCATCTTCTTTTGGAACAATGGTTAAATCGATATTTTGCTTATTAACGAGGAAATTATGCTTTCCAAAGGTGATAACGTTTTCACTTTCGAACAACTCATTCTTATCCTTAAGCTGCCTTAACGCGTCTTCTTTAATTCTTTTAACTGTACTTTGAATTTCATCAGCTTTAACGGTGTCGCCTAGTGTAATCAACTCTTTAATTACATCTCTAACTTTATCTACCATTAAATCAGAAACCATATATCCATTGATTTCATTAACAGATTTCATTCCTTTCAATCGATTTGTAATTCCTTTTAAAATTCGATTGGCAGAAGATTTTAAACTTGTAGATTTTTTATTTCTCTTTTCAATTAATTGGACCTTTTTAGATTCGAAAGCATTGTAAATCTCTTCTCTTTTTGCGGAGATGATTTCAATGAATTCATCAAACTCAGAAAACTTCCCACCTAACTCTTCTAATTGAATCATTAATTTCGAAAGATATTCTTCACACTTATCTGGCTCGTCGCATAAATCGAGGTAATTGATGATTCCTTGAGAAATTAACTTGATTTGAGCATTGAATTCAGCTTTACCTTCATAGCTTTGAAGCTCTTTTCTCTTCTTTTTAAGATTGGCATTAATTAAGTTAAACTGAGCGTATATTTCAGAAATACCATCAATAATTTTAGTAGTTTGAGTTGGATCCTCAATTTTTAAATTACTAACGATGTCTATTAACATCTCCAGTTCCGAAGATATTTTCTCGATATTTCCTTCTGCTGTATTTGCATCGATGACCTTTTTTAGGTTGTCAACTTCAATTTTTATATTCTGAACTTTTTGAGAATAGGGGAGTAAAGCTTCTCTTTTGAGTAAGAACTCAACACAATTTTCACTTAGAATATTCCCTAATTTTTCAAGGTTAGAATTGATTTCTTCAATTCTGTCAAAGTTGATATATCTTTTGTCTTTTAAGGAAATTACATTCCCTCGAATAGTTCTTAATTGAACGAGTAAACCAACAAACTTATCAATGTTATCATTGGAAGAATTCTTAATTCCTTTAATTAATGCTTGATAACCAAGTTCAACTTCTTCTAATGCCTGTGAGCTTGATAGTTTTATTTTTACAACCTTTTCAAATTCTTCAATGGCATTTGTCGAAGATTTTTTAATGTTCAACAAAGGAGCTTCCAATTCAAATCCTTCTTCTTTATCTAACCAATAATAAGTATCTAAAACATCAGTTGTTTTTCGAACAAGGTCAACATATAAATTGTCGTAAGAATCTTCTTTTTCAATCAGTTTTATAACCTCTTTACATTCCGACATTGCTCTAACAACTTCCTTGTTTCCAACTTTAGTTAAAAAGCTATCAGAGGAGTTTGCTATTAACGAGCCGTCATCTAAAAATGGTGTTGTCCATATTTGAATTGAATGATGAGCTTGTACTTCGTTTTCAGATTTGAAAAAACAGAGTTCTCCGTTTTCAAATAACGAGTAACCATGGCAAATAATCGGCTTGCCAATTGTTTGTTCAATTAAGTTATAAGAGAGTAAAAGGTAGATCCCGTCTGGCTTATCATAAAAGATGTAAAGAAAGTCTTCACCATTTGGAGAGGCAATTCTTTTTTCAAACATCATTTTTTCAAGGTCAAGGTTGAATAACCTAACCTCTCCTGATTGTAAATATATTCCTTGTGGGAATATCACACCATGATCATCTGGTAAGAGTGCGCAACATTGTTCTATTCCGTCAACTCTAGTTGCTTGTTTAATTTTATCGTTATAGATGATAAAACGAGCTTCTTTTTCCTTGTAAGGAATAATTTTAAGGAAGATTAAATTCTCAACTATCGCATAAGAAATATCTGCGTCGTCAAGTCCTTGTTCTTTATATTCTACAGATTCGGCAAAAATTCCTTTTCCAGAATCTGTGTTGTTCTCTATTTTAATTGTTAAGTCACCGCCAATAGTTTCAACAAAAACTTTGTCTTCAATAGATACGTGTGGATGTTCTCCCTTTCGGTACATCTCCCGATTGGTTTTTTTCCAGACAAATTCGTGTTGATCTGGGTAAACTATCTCATGCGTACTTCTGTTATCTATATATCTAAGGCTATTTTCTTCTTTTTGCCATTTAAAAACTTTATTGTCTTCAATTCTTTTTCCAATTTGGAAAATCATGTAAACGAAAGGTCCAATTTCTACAAATTTCGAAAACTGAGTCTCTCTATAATATTGGTATAGATTCTCAAAATCTTTAACAAATCGTTTGTCACTTAATATAGTAGATGTGCTTTTTTGGAAGGAATGTTCATCATAACGTGTTACCGAGAAAACATCTGAAACTTGAGTTGTTGTTCTTAAACCAATATGAACATTGTATCCGAAAATAAAGTCACTACCAAAAGAAATAATGTCTCTAGGAACGCATTTATTGGCAGTTGTAATTCTTTCGTTGGCAACTAGTTCTGTTTCAATTGATCCAAAAACATCTTTTCTAAGTGCGTTTAATTGAGTTAGTTTTGACGTTAATTCATCAGCACCTTTTTGGAGTCTACCTTTGATTATTTCATAAGTCCCTTCCTCTAAGCTACTTTTATTATCAACTTTATTTCGATGAGCTTCTTCCGACATTTTATGGTATAAGTTTGAAACGATTTTGAAAATAAAATGTGCTTATTTATCAAATAGACACACCAAAAAATAAAAGTTAGGCCAATTGTGATGACCTAACTCTATTTTATCTTTTGATTCCTAAAGCATCAGGAGTTAAACTACCAACTCCGGCTTTATTTACAGTTTCAAGTAAGGAAGCCAAAATTCCTTTTGTTTTAGAGTCCCCAGCTTCTTGGTTCATTCTAATTAAAAGATTGGCAACACTCAAGTTTTTCAAGTCTTCAGCTGTCACTCCAAATTGACCAATTAGCGATTTAATTTTTTCTCCCATATTAGCTCCTTCAGAGTTATCTAAAAGGTGATTTTTCACTTCGGTAAGAACAGGAGAGTTATTTAACGCTCTTTCAACGTATTTACCATTTGAAATAGCTCCAACGATTTTGTCAAAGAATACCTGCTCGCCACCAACAATATCAATATTAGCAGATTCTAAAGCAGTTGCTAAAACGGTAGCTTGTGCGTCAGCAATATCTTTTTGTATATTAATTTGAGCTAAGTCAATTTCTTTGTCCTTGTCTAATTTCAACTTGAATTCTTCATGTTCTTTTCCAACACCATCAAGTTTTTTCATTGCGGCAGCTTTCTCATCAATACCAATTGCTTCAACATGGTATTTCTCAGATGTAACAGCAGCTTCAGCTAATCCTCTTGATTTTTCAGCTTGTGCAATTGCTGCGATAACTTCACTTTCAGCAAGACCTTTTTCTTTTGAAATTTTAGCAGCAGCTTCACCAATCTCTAAATCAGAAATTGCTTGAGCATGAGACTTAGCTTGAATTCCTTTTGCTTCAGCCAATGCTTCAGCTTCAATAACAGCAGCATTTGCATCTCCTTCTTTCTCTCTAGCGGCAGCTTTCGCCTCCATTACCTGAGCTTCAGATATTCCAATTGCAGCTTCTTCAGCAGCTTTTGCATCTGCAAGTGTTTTAATTGCTTGCGCTTTTTGAATAGATGCTTCTTGGTCTGCTTGTGCATCTATTATTTTTTGTTTTGCATTATGTTCAGCAGCTTCTTTACCAGCCTCTGCCTTTTTAATTTGTTGTACTAATGCCGCTTCAGCTTCTTCTTCAGCTTTTGTAATCGCAACAAGCTTTTCTCGATCAGCTAAAGATTTCGCTTTAGTGTCTTTGATGCTTTCCTCTTCAATAACAACTGTTTTTTCGATCGCAACTCTTTCTCTAATTACTTCTTGAATGTTCTTTTTCTCTTCTTCAACAGCCTTTTCTTTCTCTATTTGAGCAAGTGTTACTACTCTTTCTCTTTCTGTTAATTCTAAAAGACGGTCTTTTTCAACTCTTTCCGTTTCAACTGCCGCTGTTCTTTCTTTATTTTTTGAAGCAACAATTACTTCTCTTTCTTTATTCTCTTCAGCAATTTGCAGTTCTTCTTCAACAGCTATTCTTGTGTTTTCAGCTTTTAATCTTTCCTCTTCTGCAACTTTTGCAATTTCAGCACCTTCACGTGATTTGATGTTTGCAATTTCTCTTTTTTGTTGTTCTTCTTTTTCTGCTAATTGCTTTTCAAGTTCAAGAATTGCCTCTCTAGCTTCAACATCTTGTTTTTTGATGATCTTTTCTTTATCTCTTAGGATAAGGTTTGCTTGAACTTTTTCTCTGGATGTGATGTCTATAATCTTTTTAATTCCTTCCGCATCTAAGATGTTTGATTCGCTTAATTGATTTAGAGGAGTTTGTTCTAGGTAATCAATTGCAGCATCATCAAGTACATAACCGTTTAAATCTGTACCGATCGTATTGATTATTTCTTGACGGAATTCATCACGCTTATTATATAAGTCAACGAAATCAAATTTTTTCCCTACTGTTTTTAAAGCTTCTGAGAATTTTGAATCAAATAAAGATCCTAACGCCGCAAGATCGGAAGCTCTTTTACATCCAACAGATTGAGCAACTCTTATTACATGATCAGCTGTTTTGTTCACTCTTACAAAAAACACAACTTTAATATCAGCTCTCATATTGTCTTTACAAACTAAACCATCATTTCCATTTCTTTCGATGATGATGTTTTTAAGAGAAATGTCCATTAATTCTAATTTGTGTAAAACTGGAACGATAAGTATTCCATTGAAGGACACTTTTGTTCCTCCTACTCCTGTTTTAACCAAGGCTTGTCCTTGAGACGTTTTTCGGTACCATTTGGCTACCATAGCGATAAGACCTAGTAATACAATTACTATTGATCCTCCGATGGTTAAAAATAAATTGTCTAACATTTGATTTTGGTTTTAGTTGTTAATCGATTGAAAAGTGAGGTTCTACTAGATAGCAATCATCTTTTGATATGAATTTTACAATCATTGCTTGCTCTCCTTTTTCAATTTTTCCTTGTCTAGTTTTTACATTTAATAAAAAGCTTCCACCGTTAATAAAGGCTTCTGCTTGACCCATTTTTATTTCTGTTATGGGGTATTTAATTGTTACGATTCTACCCAATAAGTCACCTGATGTTTCCGATTCATTTTCTAATGATCTGAATATTCTCACAAAAGGCTTTGTCGTAAATTTTGCAACGAAAAGCGATACGAATCCAGCTGGTATTAAAACGATTAATGAAAAGAAAAAGGAAGTAATTCCTAAAAGATCATTAATGTAAACTGTAACAAATAACGTTGGAAATACCCAAAAGCTTAAAAACACCATTAATGGAATGTCTGCCAAATTGAAAAATTTCAAGATATTATTCAAAAATGAAATATCATTTTCTCCTGTTGCTCCTAATTCTGATTCATAATCAGCTTCAACATCTAGACTTATATCTGTATTGATATCGATGTCTAATTCAACATCAAATGAACTTAAATCTAATGCTCCAAAAATCACCAAAACCCAGTAGCTCATAACAAAGCAAAATATTAGAGTAGGTATGATGTTAGCTGCCGAAAATAGAATGTCAACCATCCCAGATAAAAATATTACAAACATGGTTAGTTATTTAGTTTCGTTAATGCTTATTCTTTGTTTTAAAGTATTCAAGTCTTCTTGAATGTCACCTGCTTTAAGATTACTATCTAGACTTATGGGAGAATTTACTTCTGCTATTTCTTGATAAGATTTCGCTAATGCTTCTTCCTGAATTATTTTTTCTCTCATTTCGCTTAATAAAGTAATCGTACTATTTGAATCTAATAATGCCAATTGTTTGTTTAAGTTCTTCGTTGCAGTGCCAATTTTGATTCTTGCTCTTAGTATGTTTAATTCATTTTCCCATTTTGAAATTGTTGATTTTAGGGTTGCAATATTTTTACTTAACTGTGTGATCTTGTTTTCAAAATTTTTATGATTCTCCTCAGCCTGCTTACTTAACTCAAGTTGGGTGGCTTTTTTTTGCAAGGCCTCAGTTGCTAATTTATCAGCTTCAAGTAGTGACAATGCTTTTTGTTGACCTTTTTGAAGAATGAAAATTGCTTTTCGTTCATAGTCCGTACTTTTATTTTCAAACTTTTCAGCTTCATTCTTGGCGTGAATCGACAAGGCTTTGATTTCTGCTATAACTTCCAGACTTTTTTTAAGCTCAGCTTTTAAGTCGCTAATACTTTCTTCCGTAAGATTTATAGGTTCCTCCAAATGATTTAAAATACTATTGGTTTCCGCTTGTCCTATTTTGAAAAGTCTTGTAAAGAAGTTCATGAGAATAGAGATTAACCCTTTGACAACTCAATAAGTCTATTCCCGTATTCAGATAACAGTAACGTAAGTGAATTAATTGACCCTTCTAATTCATTTTGATCAAGGTTTTCAATTTGCAATGTGTCTCTAAAAATGATTTTTTCTCCAGTCTCATCAAGAACAAATGCACCATGAACAATGTCTCTGTTTTTTTGAAGTAACTCACGAAACATTTCATTGCTTCCTGATTTTGTTTCAAAAATATATTGTTCGATGATTAAAATAGGCTCAGCGCATCCAATTACTAGGTTTTTGATTCCTAAATTTTCGTTGTCAATTACGAAAACTTGGTCCTCAATATTTTCATGAGTGACTGTGTGTCCTAGTTCAATAATATAGTTTTTGATTTTTTGAAAATTATCACTCATCTTTAGTTGTTGTTATTTGCAGTCTCTAATTTATTGTTTTCTAATTTATTTAATTGGTTTTTATAGGTTTATTTCAACTTTTTTTCGACAAATTGTTGAAAAAGCCTTCAAGGTGGGGGAGTATTTTTTATGTTTGCTAATAGAACTATGCAAGTATACATTAATTAATGTATTTTAGCTAATTTAATTAGCCTTAAATACTAAAAATATTAGCTTTATGTCGTTTATAGGAAGGAATATTAAAAAGATTAGAACAACAAAAGGTCTTAGTCAGACTGAGTTTGGGAAGCTTTTTGGGATTACGAGAGGTTCAATAGGTTCTTACGAAGAAGGTAGAGCAGAGCCTAAAATAGAAACCTTGAAAACTATTGCTAATAAATTTAGCATATCGTTAGATGCGATTATTACAGCTGAATTAACGGTAAATCAGTTATCTGGTTTTAATCCTGATAAATTATTAGGCAATAACTCTTTTGCGTCGAGTGAAAACGGATTGCCTTCTGTTTTACCCAAATCCTTAATCGATAAACACGGTGATTTAACACTAATTAGTGGGAACACATTTTTTAAAACGTCCTTAAATTCGAAAGCTGATTTTAGTTTAACTTTTGATGACTCGATTAAATTAGATGGAGTAAGTGCTACTAAAGGAGATGTTCTTTTTTGTAAAAAGGCATACGGGAAATCACCGTTTGGATTTTTACTTTTAAAAGAGGGTAAATTGTATTGGCAAGTACAGGAACCTGACTTTACAGAAGGTGTGTTTTTTAAAGTAGTTGGATTACTTTCTTCCTCCTTTATGATCGAAAATAAAAATCCGCTTCAGCAAAAATTATCTGAGTTAGAATTAAGGATTATTAATCTAGAAGCGAAGTCATAGCAACACTAAAAGTGTTTAGTGCCGTATCTATTTCCTTTTGTGTTATTGTTGGTGAGAAGGATAATCTAAAGCTCGAAAAAGCTTCTTCTTTTGATTGTCCCATAGCTGTGAGTACATGAGAGGGATCTAATGTTTCAGATGTGCATGCAGAACCTAATGAGTAACTGATTTTCCTTGTATGCTTTAAAAGGTTATTGGCTTTTATAGTTGGGAGACATACGTTTAATACATGTTGAGATGTATTCGACTCTGCCTCATTAAATTTGGCGTTAAATTGAACGAATAGAGCTTTGAATTGAGTTTTGATATCTTGCAATATTTTTGTGTTTGATTCTAAGTTTGCAACTGCGATTTCAATTGCTTCTCCTAATCCTACTACACTTGGCGTATTCAAAGTACCTGCTCGCAATTTGTTTTCTTGGTTTCCTCCTGTTATGAGCGACTCAAGTGTGATTCTTGGACTTTTACGGCGAATGTATAAAGCTCCAATTCCTTTTGGTCCATAAAATTTATGCGCAGAAATAGGGAGCACGCCAATTTTACTATCCTGCATATCAATTTCTACTTTTCCTACAGCTTGTGTTCCGTCGCATAAAAAAGGGACATTGTTTTGAAATGCTATTTCGGATAATTCTTTAACATTTTGAATGACTCCAGTTTCATTATTAACCCACATTACAGCGGCTAGTATAGTTGTAGGTTTAATGGCACTTTCAAAAGCTTCTTTTGTAATAATTCCTTCTGAATTAACATCTAAATAGGTTATATCTGCTCCCTTTTTTTCTAGTGATTTAATGGTGTCTAAAACAGCTTTGTGTTCGGTTTTACTTACAATAATGTGATTGCCTTTTTTATGATAAAGGTTGAATATTCCTTTTATTCCTTGATTTATTCCTTCTGTTCCTCCTGAAGTAAAAATGATTTCTGACTCTTCACAATTTATTGCTTTAGCAACCTGTTTACGGGCTCTTTTTATAGCTCCTTTAGTGTACCATCCATGTTGATGCGTTGAGCTGCTAGAGTTTCCAAAATGTTC
>TARA_B110000261_G_scaffold75554_1_pt1 | contig 51238 bp, 44 predicted proteins | sample TARA_B110000261 | Tara Oceans TARA_B110000261 (sample SAMEA4397705) | marine metagenome | biome: Polar Biome; feature: [DCM] deep chlorophyll maximum layer (ENVO:01000326); material: water (ENVO:00002006), including particulate matter (ENVO:01000060) such as... | depth 20 m | reverse complement strand
TGTCCATGCAATTCACGATCTGATCTAGAATGCGCATCACCTCCAGGAGAAAGTAAATCTGTGGAGATATCGCCTACACCTGCTATAAAAGTAACTATTTCAATTTTTTCATCTACTTCTGGTAGCTTCGTGAAGAATTCTGCTTTCGCGTAACTTTCTAAAATATCTTTGGCAATCGTATTTCCGTTTTTAAATGCTGTAGCTAAAAGTTCAGTATCTGCATCATAAAGGAATACTTGGGTTTTCAAAACCTTCGCCGCTTGCGTTGCAATTTCAACATCATTACCAAGCGCTAAATCAAGAAGCACCTTAACTGAAGGACCTCCCTTCATATGTGATAATAACTCAAATGCAAAAGTTGGTGTGATTTCTTCTACTATTGATTCTCCAAGAATAATCTCTTTTAAAAATATTGCTTTTACACCTGCAGCACTAGTTGTACCTGGTAAGGCATTATAAATAAAAAAGTTGAGTGAGTCTTTTCTCTCTACATTACCTAAATCTTTAATTTGGGCAATGATTTCGCTTAACAATTCAGCACCATCAATTGGCTGCGGGTTAAGGTCTTGATCTTTTCTCTCCTCGATCTCCTTGATATAATCTTTGTAAATACTCATAATAGAAGTCTTTTTATTGTTAGCGGCAGATTCATAAAACAATCATTGTGATGATCAATTCAGTCCTCCACCTAAAGTCTATGGGTTTATTAAGTTAATCTTACTCTAAAAATAATAAAACTAAATGTATTGTTTATTCAATTCAAGGACAAAATTGAGTTTTTACGTCTATTTAATCGAACAATCACTAAGCCAATAATAAACAGATAAAAAAAAAGGGAATCCAATATGGACCCCCTTCTAATTCAATTATCTTAAAAATTATCCTGCGATAATTTCGAAAGTAAACGCTGAAGTTACTTCTCTGTGAAGTTTAGCTTCAGCTTCGAAAGAACCTAATTCCTTAGGACTTCCACCAATTACTTTAATAGCTTTTCTATCAACGTCAACACCTGCTAATTTTAATGCTTCAGCAATTTGAATATTGTTAATAGATCCAAAAATCTTACCAGAATCTCCAGCTTTAGCAGAAACCTTTAGAGTTAACGCTTCAATTTTTGTAGCAACAGTTTCAGCATCAGCTTTAAGCTTAGCGTCTTTCTTTGCTCTTTGTTTAATAGTCTCAGCATGCATTTTTTTAGCCGACTCAGTCGCTAAAACTGCTTTTCCTTGAGGGATTAAGAAATTTCTACCATAACCGTTTTTCACAGCTACAACATCATCTTTAAATCCCAATGGTTGCATATCTTCTTTTAAAATTACTTCCATTGTTAAATTATTTTAAGTTATCAGCAACGTATGGTAATAGTCCAAGTTGACGTGATCTTTTTACAGCAGTCGAAACTTTTCTTTGGAATTTTAATGATGTTCCAGTAATTCTTCTAGGAAGAATTTTACCTTGTTCATTTAAGAATCTTAATAAAAAATCCGGATTCTTATAATCAATGTGCTTGATTTTTTGTTTTAAAAATCTACAGTATTTTGATTTTTTAACCTCAATTGATGGAGGCGTTAAATATCTTACGTCGTCTGCCATGTTAATTAAGCTTTAGTTTTTTTAGCGTTTTTTCCTTTCGCATTAAACGAAACTGCGTGCTTATCAAGCTTCACAGTTAAGAAACGTAATAATCTTTCGTCTCTGTTATAAGCGATTTCTAATTCTCCGATAGCATTACCTGGAGCCTTAAATTCAAATAAATGATAGAAACCTGTTGATTTCTTTTTAATTGGGTAAGCTAATTTCTTAAGCCCCCAATTGTCTTCATTCACTATCACGGCACCTTTTTCCTTTAAAAAGGTCTTGTAATCGTTCACCGTTTCTTTTAGTTGTTCATCTGAAAGAACCGGAGTCATTACAAAAATAGTTTCGTATTGATTCATTGTAAAACAATTTGGTTAAAAAATAATATCCCGAAAAATCGGACGACAAAGATACAAATTAAAATTAAATCCTCAACAAAAATTTAAATGAACAAAAATAGAACTAAAAAACAAGTCCTCTATTATATTTATGATCTCTAAACTTCTTTATTTTTGAAGTGTATCTTGAAAGTTAATTGTTTTATCAACGTACATCACTTTTTGATCTTCGGTCTTTTCTGGAACAACTTTATTTGTTTTCTCTTTTGGCTTCATCGGATCAGGAAGTAATCCCATAAATGTTGGGTCTACAGCAAATAAAACTGCCACACCAGCAACCAAACCTATAACATACAATAAAGAAAAAACAAAAACTCGAAGTTTTTTAGTCTCTTTATCTTTAATCATCTGACGATATACTCTTTTAATATCATTTTGAACACGAATAAAAGCACTCTTATTTTTTACGACATAATCATAAGCTCCGTATTTAATAGAATTTACGGCAACATCTATATTCTCTAGTCCAGAAAGCATAATCACTTCTGACTCCAATTTTGCTTGCTTAACCTGCTTAAGAATTTCTAATCCACTAATTGCATTAGCATCTTCAGTATTCAAAAAGTAATCCAATACGATTACGTAAGGTTTTCTTTTGCTTGCCTTAGCAGCGGCTAAAGCCTTTTCCCCAGAAGTAAAACTTTTGATATCAAATAATCTATTTTGCGACAATGTATGAAATGCCGTTTTTAAATACATTTCATCATCATCAACTAAATAAACTAATATTCTCTTTGAAACCATAACTATCCAAATTAATTGTTTTTTAATTCCTCTAATTCTTTTTTCAATTCAACTTCTGACTTTAGATAGCAGTCCGCTAATTCTTCAACCATCCTTGGTATCTCCTCAATATTCTGAGCTTCTAAACCCGCATCTTGAATTTCCCTACTAAGTTGTACCATATTTTCCATTCCAACAAACGAAAAACTTGTTTTCAGTTTATGAGCAACTTCACCTAACGTTTTCCAATTGGCCTTAGATATAGCTTCTTTCATTTGCGTAATCGATTCTGGGGTGCTTTTAAGAAATGATTCTATCATTTCTACTTTAAATTTATTACTTCCAAGCGCTAACTCTTCTAAATAACTCATATCGATATGCTCGTATTTTCCCATTATATATTCTTATTAATTAAATTTGCAATTTTCAACTTTAAATTGTCAGGGTTAAAAGGTTTCAATATAAAATCATTCATTCCGGCATCTAAATATTTTTGATCGTCTCCTTGCGTAAAAACAAAAGCGGTCATTGCCAAAATCGGAACATTCTTTTTACTTCCTTCAAATTCAGTTCTAATCACCCTAGTTGCTTCTAAACCATCCATTTCAGGCATCATGATATCCATTAAAATAATATCGTAATCTTTCTCCCTCAGGCAGTCTAAAGCTACCTGACCGTTTTCAGCAACAGTTGGATTTGCTCCAAAGCTCATAACAACTCTTTTCGCTAAAATTTGATTCATCGGATTATCTTCTGCTAAAAGTATATTGGCTCCAGTTAAATCTACTTTTTCTTCATCCAATACTATAGGATCCTCTTCCTCTAACTCATTATCGGATCTTTTAAGCGGTAGCTTTACAATAAATCGAGAACCTTTACCAAGAATACTTTCCACGGAAATATCGCCTCCCATTAAATCTACTAATTTTTTAACAATTGTTAAGCCCAATCCAGTGCCACCATATTTTCTTGTGGTATCTCCTTTTGCTTGAGTAAAACTTTCGAAAATCGTACTTAACTTTTCATCAGAAACTCCAATACCAGTATCTTCACAAATTATTGAAATAAGTTCTTTATCTCCCTCTTCCCCTATATTATCTACTTTAATTGTAACACCTCCTTTGTGCGTGAATTTCAAGGCATTACTAACTAGATTAAGTAATATTTGATTAATTCTAACAGAATCTCCAATTACGACCTTCTGCACATATTCAGAGATTTCCAATTTTAGAAATAAATTTTGTTCTCTAGCAAAATTTATTTCTAAATCAATTACATTATTTAATATTTTTTCAAAGCTAAATTCAATCTCATTAATGTTCATTTTACCAGCTTCTATCTTAGAGAAGTCTAAAATATCATTGATTATTACCAATAAATTTTCACCAGAAACTTGAATAGATTTTAAAAACTGCTGTTGTTCCTCTGTTATTTCAGATTTCAAGAGTAAGCTTGTAAAGCCAATTATAGCATTCATAGGGGTGCGGATTTCATGACTCATATTCGCCATGAATTCTTCTTTAGCGTGAACAGACTCTTCAGCTACTCGTTTAGCTTCTGCCAACTCTTTATTTACTTTAACTAAATAAGATAAGTTTTCACTTAACTTTTGCTCAGTTTGTTTTCTGATTGTAATATCTGAACCGTTTGCAAAGCAAACTTCTCCTTTCACCACAATCTTCCAAAGCATCCATTTTGTAGTGCCGTCCTGGCCAATTACTTTGCTTTCAAAAACAACTATATCTTTTTTCTTTAGAATCTCTGACCGAATAATCCTTTCCGTATCCTCTTTATTCTCAGATGAGAGATAATCTAGAAAAGACTTGCCTATCATATCAATCAACTCGTAGCCCAATAATGTTTTGAAGGTCCGATTTACTTGGGATATTTGTAAATTTTCTTTATTAAAAACACATATAACATTTAAAGAATTATTAACCAAACTAGAAAGATTCTCTAATTCTTCATTTTTAACATAAAGACCTCTTTGTTGTTTATATAAACGAATGAAAGTATTAACCTTTGCCCTAGTTATATCAACATCTAACGGTTTAAACAAGTAATCAACACCACCAGAATCGTAGCCTTGAACAACATACTTAGCCTCTTTACTAATCGCAGTGACAAAAAGAATGGGGATGTTTTTAGTTTTCGGATTAGACCTTAACAACTTAGCAACTTCAAACCCATCCATATCTGGCATTTGAACATCTAACAAAATCAGAGCAATTTCATTATTTAATGCCAACTTTAATCCAATTTTCCCCGATGTCGCTTTATGAAAAACACGATCTTCTCCAGCTAACATTTTTTCTAACGCGAAAAGGTTTTCAATCCTATCCTCCACAAGTAAAACGTTTACTTTATGTTTTCTATTATCTACAATCTTAAACAAGTGCCTGTTTTAGATTGTGGTACTATGAAATTTAAAAAAGGTTTCTAATATAATTAAATATGGATACTAAAATTTGAATTCTAGATTTAAATGAATTTTTGAACTTCATTTTTCAAAGCAGTAATACTTGAAAAATCCGTAATCTTATTTCCTAGTCCGATTTTAATAACATTTAAATCATTTTCTTCAAGAAACTCAAGAATAGGGTCCAAGTCGGAAGTTTCAATAGATTTCAGATTCACTAATACCACAGGGTAATCCAACATGTTTTTCTCTTTGAGTTCATTTATCGTCGACGCTTCTTCGATTTCGATATTTAAACTAGATAAGTCGGCCGATAACTGAAAAACATTGCTAATGTCTGAATCTATCAATAAAATACTCAAGACTTTTTTTGATTTAAAACTTAATTCTTGTAACTGCTCAAATTCTAAACTATCATTATCAACAACAATCTTTACTTTAGCTTTATCAAATTGATTTATTTTTTTAAACTCAGGCAAATTTTTCAAATCTTTTGTTACTATATCTTTTAAGGGTAAATAAACACTAAACTTAGACCCTTTTCCTTTTTCACTTTCCAAAGTAATCTCACCGTTTAAAAGCTCAACTAAATTTAACGTAATGCTCAATCCTAAGCCTGTACCTCCATAATTACGACTCGTACTTCCATCGGCTTGGTTAAAATCGCCAAAAATAGCATCTTGTTTATCTTTTTCGATCCCTATTCCAGAATCTACGACAGAAAGCTCCAGTATTTCGTTTTGATAATTTAATAGTAAGCTGACAGAACCCCCAGACGGAGTAAATTTCAGTGCGTTACTAATTAAGTTTTTTAAAATCTGACCCAACCTCATCTCATCAGAAGTAATCATTTGAGGAATTGGCGTCATTTGGACAACTGTGAATTCTAATTTGTTTTCGAAAGCTACAGGACTAAATAACTTATAACAGTCGTCCAATACCTTAAAAAAGTTGACCTCCATTAACTCAATGCCGAGTTTACCGGCTTCAATTTTAGATAAATCTAGAATGCCATTTATTAAATCCAATAAATTCCATCCCGATTTATGAATTATCCCGATAAACTCTAATTGTTCATCATTTAAATTCTCTTCTTTATTTTCCTGAAGTAAGGATGCTAAAATCAACATACTATTAAGTGGTGTTCTTAACTCATGACTCATGTTAGCAAGGAAATCTGTTTTATACTGAGAAGCCTCTTTTAACTGCGCAATATTGTCATTTAACTCATCCGTTTTTGCCTTTAAGTTATCACGCATAGTAAGTAAAGCTTTACCAAATATATCTTCTTCACTACGTTTTTCAAATTCTGTTTCGTAATTTCCTTTTCCAATATTCTCCGCTAAGGATGCCATATTTGTAGCATCTCGAGCCATTTCGTTAAAGGATCTCGCAAGCTTTCCAATTTCATCATCCGATGTGATTTCAACTTTCACATCTGTTTTACCCAACTTTAAATTATGCGCAACGAACTCAATTCGCTTTAATTGACCCGTAATACTTTTGGCAATTAAACTAACGAGTACAAGAACACTAAATAGCACCATGGAAAGCATTAAATAAAGACTGTCTATATCGTTCTCTAAATATTCTTCCTGTTGATTTAAACTTCCTTTTATATTACCTAATACGAATAGTTCTAATTCGTGTAAAAGGTTAATTGAGCCTGTTGCACTAATCCACCAATCTGTAGCCGTAAACTCGGATAAATTATTTGTTTGATTTTCGAAGCAATAATTTATAATATCCAAGGTGTTAATCATAGTTCCTGCCTGAATATCCATACTAAACCTAGATTTAAATTTATCAGGAGAATGTCTCAAAAACACATTCAAATTATACTTGAAAGCGCCATTCAACTCACTAAAAACGCCATACTCGTAACGTTGAAACACGCTAAAAACAAGGGCTTTATTAATGACGTTTCTAATTTTCCCTAAACTCTCTTTTGATTCGGCTAATGAGAGATAAGCTTTCATTTCTTCTTTTATTAAGGGCGTATTAATAGCCGCGCCCACTTGAGCAACTAAATCTAAATAATATGAAATAAGCTGATTGTATCCTCTTTCAACTTGACTCGGTCCAAATGAATAGCCAGTAATCTTGTTTCGTATCTTTTGAAACTCGTTTAACGTTTGTAAATCTGAGGTATCCCTACCTGAATTGAGAACAAAACTTCTATAGGTGGATTGAACGGAATCCGTTAACTTGATTTGATCTCTTAGTTCATTCTCGGCTGATAGTAAGGGGTTAAGTAAAAACTTAATTGCAAAATCTCTTTCTTTTTGAAATTCATGCGTTAATTCAGAAACCTTTTCAAGCTGAACCATGTTTGCATGAATAATTTCCATGTCCGCAATTTTCACTTTCTCAAGAGAAATCTTATCGAACGTAAAATACCCTAAAACCAAAAAAGGTAATAGTACGAGTAATAAAAGTTTGGATCTAAGTGATATTTTTGAAAACACTGGCATTTAGTAAGTACCTTATACAGGTGTTCTTATGATTTTGTTTAGCTAAACATTAACTTTCTTTTGTTTTCTAATACTTCCAACTCTTCAGTCGCTCCTTCCCAATCCGACATCACCTCTAATAATTGAGCTTCAACCTTATTAAATTGACTAAAGACATCAGGAGAACTTGTACCTAAATTCATCTTTTCCTCTAAGTCAGATTTCTCATTTTCCAAATCTGAAATTTTACGTTCAGCACTGGAAACCTTATTGTTTGCTTTTTTGATAATCGAATCCAATTCCTTCTTTGATTGGTAATCGTTATTTACCTTTTCTTTAGAAGGTTTCAAAGCTGGTTTTTTCACTTCGTTTAAATCATCTAACTGGTTAATTTTTCTTTGTGCTAAGAAAAAGTTTATACCCCCTGCATACTCCTTGATTGTTTGATTTTTAAACTCATAAACTTTATTTGTTAAATCCCTCAAAAACTCTCTATCATGAGAAACCACTAATAAAGCACCTTTAAAATTAACCAAGGCATCTTTTAATATCTCCTTTGACGGAATATCTAAATGATTAGTTGGTTCATCTAAAACTAAGAAGTTATAAGGTTCGAGAAGCAGTTTACAAAGTGCTAACCTTCCTTTTTCTCCTCCTGATAATACTTTTACTTTTTTGTCTACATCAGTTCCCTTAAAAAGAAATGAACCTAAAAGTTCTCTGATTTTCTTTCTTATATCTCCTCTGGCAATATCATCAATAGTATCAAATACTGTTTTTTCTAAATCTAATTCTTCAGCTTGGTTTTGCGCATAATAGCCCAAATTAACATTATGTCCAATCTCAATATCACCTGTTCCTTTAACAGCACCAACAACCATTTTTGCCAAAGTAGATTTCCCTTCTCCATTCTTACCAACAAAGGCAATTTTCTCGCCTCTACCAACAATTAAACTTAATTCTTTTAAAATAACTTTATCTCCATAAGATTTCGCAACCTTCTCCATTGTAACAATAGCTTTCCCTGATCGTGGTGGCTCAGGAAACCGCATACGCATAGAATCAACAACTCTTTCGTCAACTTGAATACGCTCCATTTTCTCGAGCTGCTTTATCTTATTTTGAACCGAACTCGCCTTAGTCGCCTGAGCTCTAAAACGGTCAATAAAACGCTCCAATTCCTCTACTCTTTTATCCTGATTTACCTTAGCTGCTCTTTGTAAATCAAACAACTCTTCTCTTTGCGTTAAGTAGTTGGAATAACTTACTTTAAAATCGTAAATTTTACCTCCATTTATTTCAATAGTTCTGTCTGTAACACCATCTAAAAACTGTTGATCATGAGAAATCAACACTAAAATCCCCGTGTAATTTTTCAAATAATTCTCCAGCCAATCAATCGATTCGATGTCCAAGTGATTGGTTGGCTCATCTAACAATAAGGCATCAGGAGCTTGCAAAAGAATTTTGGCCAACTCAACCCTCATTCTCCAACCTCCACTAAAATCTCTAATATTACGATCTAATTCTTCTTGCTTAAATCCAAGTCCAATCAGTATTTTATCAACATCTCCTACATTTTGAGACGAACCATTCATTTCAAGTTCAGAACCTAAATCAGAGATTTTTTGAATTAAATCTGAATAAGCATCACTTTCATAATCCATTCTTGTCTCCAATTCTTTTGTTATTCGCTCATATTCCGCTTCTGCACTAGAGGCTTCAGAAAACGCTTTCATGGCTTCATCACGAACAGTATTATCCCCTTGCTCTCCTAAGTCTTGCTTTAAATAACCAACACTATAACCTTTGGGAATAAGCAGATTACCCTCCGTATACTCAATAAGACCGGTTAGTAATTTCAACAAAGTTGATTTACCCGCACCGTTCTTCCCTACTAATCCAACCTTCGTCCCATTCTTTAATTGAAACGAAACTTTCTTAAATAAATAGTTCCCATTAAAGGAAATCCCTATATTCTCAACTGAAATCATGGTGCAAAAATAGTTAATGCTGACAACAAAAAACATAATTACGCAAAAACACGCAAGAGTTTTTATTTCGAGCCCAAAAAACGGCTACAAAATCACATGGATTTTATTTCACGGATACGCTCAAAATATTGATGATTTTTTCCGGTATTTTGAAACTTTTAAAAATGACATTCGATTTATAATTCCTGAAGGATTATCACGGTTTTATCAAAAAGGGATGAATGGGAAGGTTGGGTCTAGCTGGATGACGTCTGAGGAAAGAGAATTCGAAATACTAGACCAATTCTATTTTCTCAACAAAATGCTGAAAGATTTCAATATTAATGTAGCACAAACTAATGTTTTTGCTTTTAGTCAAGGAACAGCAACTGCTTCAAGGTGGATTAACCAATTTAAATTGGATTTTAATAAAGTTTGCTTTTGGAGTGGAATTGTTGATTTAGAGAAACACCCCAACCTCAATCCCAATAAAACAGAATTATTCATTGGTGACAATGATCTATTTATGGACTCGGCTTTAATTAAGCCTACTTTAAAAAGTATTACATATGAAGGCGGTCATTTCTTTACTGCTAAATTATTACAACAATATATTTTCAACCAATAGAGTTGGTTAATAGTTCCTTAAGATCATAAACCAAGCTAAGTATTTTCGTTTCCCCAACTACACCGATTACCTGATAAGTCGAATATAAAATTGTGAAAACACCAATTGTAAATAGTGATGTAAATAATTTATCTCTTAAATCTAGCTTTATCATAATTACTGTTTAGGTTTTAAACGAGATTCATTTATAAGTATTTCACTCCTAATGTTAACATCTGTTAAACTATTATTTACTTTAGCGTAAACGTTAATTACTATGTTTAAGAAAAGTTGGATATTGCCTGTTTTTACACTGGGGTTAATTTGTGTCTTATTTTTAATTTTCAGAAGTGTGTTATCATATGTTTTAATTTCGGCAATACTTGCTTTAATTACTAGCCCACTATTTTTGAAACTAAAAAAAATACACTTTAAATCAATTAAAATTAGTCCAGTAATTGCGGCTCTTCTATCCATCACAACGCTTTATGCAGTTGTGTTTTCTCTAATTATGATTTTTATTCCATCAATAGTGGATGAAGCTAAAATAATCACTAAAATCAATCCACAAGAAGCCCTAAATAGTGTTCAACAACCAATAGAAGAAATTGAGGATATCTTAAATACTTTTACTGAGGAACCTGTTTCGCTTCAACAATATGCTACCACAAAAGTAACTTCATTAATTAATGTCTCATCCGTATCCGCTTGGATTAATGCCATCACAGCTTTTACAGGGAACTTATTTATTTCATTCTTTGCAATCACGTTTATCACGTTTTTCTTTTTAAAAGATTCTACAATAATAATTGGGAGTATGCAAAATATTCTTCCTTTTACTTTTAGAGATGAAGCAAGTGAAATTCTTATACAGGTAAAATCGAAACTAACCCGCTATTTTGTTGGACTTTGCGTTGAGATACTGCTCGTATTTACTATAAATGCGATAGGATTATGGACGATTGGTATTGAGAATTTTTTAATTATTGCGCTATTTGCAGGTGTAATTAATGTTATTCCATACATAGGCCCTTTAATAGGTATACTATTTGGATTCATCATTGTTATCACAACAAACTACCAGTTGGGTTGGGAAAATGATTTAATGCCACTTCTTGGATACACGGCTATGATAATGATAAGCACACAGCTACTAGATAATTTTATATTTCAACCCTTTATTTATTCAAACAGTGTTAACGCACACCCTCTTGAAATATTTTTGGTAATCCTAGTTGCTGGTAACTTATATGGAATAATAGGAATGATGGTCGCAATACCTTCTTATAGTGTACTTAGGGTTATTATTAAAGAAATTAGAGATAGTTCTAAATTCTTAAATGACATCTACGATACTACTGAATAACGTAACGGATAAAAAGACCAGCTCCAAACATGTTGGTATAAACCCGATCTATCCCTTCAGGCTTATCAAACGGCATTAAATTATAATAACCTGTAATATCTAAACCAAAGGCCCATTGTTCTTTAAATAAATACTCTGCTCCTAATCTAACATCTGGTCCGAAAGTTATTTTGTTTTCTTTTGCATCATTGGGATCCATATAATACCCTCCATGAATTCCAACACCATAACTCCACGTTAATTCCTTTATTTGAAAATTTGTAGTGTGAATTTTATTTCTAAAATTAATCGTTGCTAAAAGATCCCCTCCTTTAATTTGTTCACTTGACTGTCCCACACCTTCAATATTTAAAAAAGTAGCAGGAGAAAGAAATTGTTTGTACGACAAACCCACACCTCGTATACCCCCTCTAACACCAAAAGAGTTAACATACTGAGAATAAGATGACATAGAAACTAAAACAAAGGCAAGTAAAATAATCTTTTTCATAATCGTAATTTCGCATTCCTACGATTATAAATAAAGAATGTTACCATTTTTCATGGATTCAATCCATAATTAAATCTTCTAAAAAGCAGCACTCTTTTTAAAAGATTGATGTGACTTTATTTTCCGCTTTAAAATTCTCAAATAAGTTTCAACCTCATTTTTGATCTAAAAGATTTGAATCCCTTATTTTTGCTACTCAAAAGAAACAAATATGTCTGAATTTAATTACCAAAAAGCGTTTCCACTTAAAGGAGACAATACAGAATACAAGAAGATTTCTAGTGATTATGTATCAACAGTTGATTTCGACGGACAAGAAATTCTAAAAATAGAGCCTAAAGCTTTAGAGATATTAGCTGAAAAAGCATTGGCAGATGTATCTTTCTACCTTAGGAAATCACATTTAGAAAAAGTAGCCAAAATCTTAGATGATCCTGAAGCGACCGACAACGATAGATTTGTTGCTTATACCCTTTTAGAAAACGCACAAACTGCTGCAGAAGGAGAACTTCCATCTTGTCAGGATACAGGAACTGCTATTGTAATGGGTAAAAAAGGTGAAAATGTATTTACTGGAGCGAACGATGCAGAAGCTTTATCCAAAGGAATATATAATACATATGCACAGAGAAACTTAAGATATTCTCAAATTGTTCCTTTAAGTATGTTTGAAGAGAAAAATTCAGGATCTAATCTTCCTGCTCAAATCGACTTGTATACTGAAAAAGGAAACGAATATAAGTTTCTATTCATGGCTAAAGGTGGAGGATCTGCAAATAAGACTTATTTATACCAACAAACTAAAGCCTTATTAAACGAAGACTCTTTAACTGAATTTATTACTGCTAAAATTAGAGATTTAGGAACAGCAGCATGCCCTCCCTATCACTTGGCTTTTGTGGTAGGAGGAACTTCTGCTGAAGCAAATCTTAAAGCAGTAAAACTTGCGTCAGCTGGCTATTATGATGAGTTACCTACCGAAGGAAATATGGGTGGTCAAGCTTTTAGAGATACTGAATGGGAAGATAAAATTCAAAAGATTTGTCAAGACTCGTTAATTGGTGCTCAATTTGGAGGTAAATACTTTACGCATGATGTCAAAGTTATTAGATTGCCAAGGCATGCAGCCTCTTGTCCAGTAGGAATTGGTGTTTCTTGTTCGGCAGATAGAAATATCAAAGCAAAAATCAACAAGGACGGAATTTTCTTAGAACAATTAGAAATAAATCCTGGTAGATTGTTGCCTGACAATCCTCCCCAGCTGGAGAAAGCTGTTGAGATTGATTTAGATCAACCAATGGATTTAGTTTTAAAAATTCTTTCCCAATTCCCCATCAAAACAAGATTAAACCTTAGAGGTACTTTAATTGTTGCTAGAGATTCTGCTCATGCGAAAATTAAGGAATTACTAGACGCAGGTAAGCCAATGCCTGATTACTTTAAAAATCATCCTATTTATTATGCCGGGCCTGCTAAAAAACCTGAAGGTTTACCTTCTGGTTCATTCGGACCTACAACTGCAGGAAGAATGGATCCTTATGTAGGTTTATTTCAATCACATGGAGGTTCAAAAGTTATGTTAGCAAAAGGAAACAGATCACAATCTGTGACAGACGCTTGTAAAGAGTATGGAGGTTTCTACTTAGGGTCAATCGGAGGACCTGCAGCTATTTTAGCAAAACAAAATATAAAATCAGTGGAGGTTGTTGACTTTCCTGAATTAGGGATGGAAGCTGTTAGAAAGATTGAAATAGAGAACTTCCCAGCATTCATAATTTGTGATGATAAAGGAAATGATTTCTTTGCAGATATATAAATTCGCTTTACTTAAAACTAAAGCCATTTACTTAAAAAGTAAATGGCTTTTTTTATTCTACGATAACGTCAATAACCTTTGGTGGTAAACAAACGCCGCTTATTAGATTACAACTCATGAATTCGAAGCTTCCTAGTATCTTTGATTCTAATAAGAGATCTGATTTCTTAAAATAAAAAACATAGCTTACAGTATCTTTAAAATACCATAAATCAACTTCGAAAATATCATCGTACTTTGTTTTTAAATGCGGTTTTTCAACATTTAAATAAGTGAGGTTTTGAATTCCATCAAAACTAAAAGTTAATGGAATTGGTCCAAGATCGCTAGAAACAGAGTCGTATACCATCCAGTCGTTATCCACAATGAAATCTATCGTTAACTGAACAGTATCGCCTTTAATCGCTTTTGATTGCGTTACCGTAACGGGACTTTCAACTTGTGCCTGTAATAAGGCGCTTACCAAGCTAAAACAAATAAATAATAAGATCCTGTTCATTTTTACTTTTTATAATTTGATAAACTTTTCTTTAAAAACTTTAAAAAACCTGCCTTATCCTCCGCAACATCATATCCTATAGGAAGGTTTAACAGCTCTTCGTTTACGCCTAACGTAACATAGTAAGGCTGTGCATTTTTGTTAAACCATACTTTTTGAATATCAGCATTCTTTTGACCAATTGTTTGAATTTTAGTTTCTCCGTCAAACAAAGAGATATACGGTTTTTGAATATCTAGTGTATGCTCATCTATATAAAGTGATATGATAACAAACTCATTTTTTAACAACTCTAATATTTCCGGATCAGCCCAAACGTTATTTTCTAATTCTCTACAGTTTACACAACCGTGTCCTGTAAAATCAATAAAAACGGGTTTTCCTAAATCTTTTGCGCAACACATTCCTTCTTCATAATCAAAATATCCATTTAAACCATGCGGTAAATGAAGCTTATCAGCAAATTGTGGTTTTCCACACAACTCACCTCCCTCTTCTATATTATCCCCAATTCTAAAGTCCATAGTACTCAAAGGAGGTAAATAACCACTTAAACTCCTTAAAGGTGCACCCCACATACCTGGCAATAAGTATACCACAAAGGCAAAAGTGAAAATTGCAATTACTAATCTTGGGACTCTTAAAAACGGTAAGTCTGAATCGTGTGAGAATTTTAATTTCCCTAACAAATAGAATCCAAGTAAAGTGAAAATAACAATCCAAAGCGCTAAATACACCTCTCTATCTAAGATCCCCCAATGAGCAGTTTGATCAGCTATACTTAAGAACTTTAGCGCTAGTGCTAATTCTAAAAATCCAAAAACAACTTTTACTGAATTTAACCAACCACCAGACTTTGGTAATGACTTTAACCATGATGGGAAAAATGCAAACAAAGTAAACGGTAAAGCAAACGCTGAACTAAAACCTAACATTCCAATTAAAGGTTCGATGCCTCCAACTTTAACAGACTCTACTAAGACTGTTCCAATGATTGGTCCTGTACAAGAAAAAGACACTAAGGATAGCGTTAAAGCCATAAAAACAGCTCCTCCTACTCCTCCCTTATCTGCATTTTCATCTGACTTATTACTCCATGAACTGGGTAAGGTGATTTCAAACATTCCTAAAAAAGATGCTGCAAAGAAAATGAATACTGCAAAAAAGAAAACATTGGGTAACCAATGCGTTGCTATTAGATTTGCAGAATCGGGACCAAATGCAAAGCTAAAAACGGTACCAATCAAACAGTAAATAACAATTATTGACAACCCAAATATTACAGCTACAAACTTCCCTTTAGACTTACTTCCTGAACCTTTCAAGAAAAAAGAAACAGTCATAGGGATCATAGGGAAAACACACGGTGTTAACAAAGCTCCTAAACCAAATACGAATGCTAAAATAAAAGTATTCCAATAAGAGTCGTCTTTATTATCATCAATAGACTGTCCGTTAAATGTTTTTACTTCCGGAACTGATTTGGAAAAATCGTAATTACATTCACCTTGTGAATTTAAAACTTCGATGTTATTAAGAATTATTTTTTGGTTATCCTTAACAACAGCTTCATTACCGCCATTCCCTACTTTTATTTGAAATTTAGGATTTGGGTATGGGGATGTAATACACTTTCCTTTATTGCAAACCTGCGCCTGATAATTTCCTGATATTGTAAAATCAGTAACAGTTGACTTTATTGTTCTTTTAACAACCAGCTCTTCTCCATCATAATAAGTTACATTTCCCTCAAAATCTTCTACATATTTCGTTTTAAAAGGTGGGATAACCCAAGCATTTAATGGAGAATAGTATTTAGAAGAATCTAAATTTAAGACTAACTTAGGTGGAGTAATCAGCGCATCACTGGATCCATAAACATAAGCACCTTCAGCCAGCTTCATACTAAAAACTAACTCATAAACGCCTTGCTTGTCAGAAGAAACACTAAATTCAACGGTGGCTAAATCTCCAAATTGTGCCTTAGACACAACAGAAACAAGTAATACTAGTAGTAAAATAATTCTTTTCATATGCTTTGTATAACAATCCAACATCAAAAAAGTTGCTGGTAATTATGTTAAAACACTTTAAAACTCAACCTCCTCACCAGGTCGAAGTTTAAAGTACTTTCGAAGTAAAAATACTGAAACATATAGGATTGGAGTGTCAATTAAAGCGCAAATAACTTTAAACAGCCATCCGTCCATAATCATAGAGGTTATTTCCTCTCCTGTTTTAATACCTATAAATAATACTGAAACAACTAATATGGTATCAGCCAGTTGACTCAAAACCGTTGAGCCATTGTTTCTGAGCCACAACATTCTGCCATTTGTTAACTTTTTCCAAAAATCATATAACTGAACATCTATAAATTGCGCGAACAAATAAGCCGTCATACTAGCACCGATAACGCGCCATGAATTCCCGAATACAATATCGTAAGTCGCATCTGAAACAGGACTTCCTTCAATGGCGTTAAACACGCCACCCAATTTAAGGACTACAATAATTAAAAGTGAAGATAAAAACCCGGTGAAAATCACATATGCAGTTCTTTTTCGCCCGTAAAACTCGGATAATAAATCGGTTATTAAAAAAGTAATTGGATAAGGGAGAACACCTGCTGATATAATAAATGGTGCGTCGCGAAAAATCGTTTGAACAGAAATGAATTTATTGGCAATAAGATTACACACCACCAAAAAAGCGATAAAAAGACCGCCTAGTAATAAGTATACGTGAACGGCTTGATTTGAACGTTTTGTGCTTTTATCGAACAAATCGATTTAGAAAAAACCTACTTTATAAATAGACTTTAAAGGAATCATGATTTCACCTTTCAAAGAAACATTTCTTTCTGTTGCAGCCCAAACAGTTGCAACGACCTTAAACTTTTTACCAGCGCTGTCTACAAAGTAAATTTTAATATTTGATTTACTTTGTGCCCCTAAAGCGCAAGCTCTATTCAAATCAATTTTACGTTGAAGAACATCTCTACTATCAGTTAAAATATCAGTTTCTGAAAACTGAACAGTTTTGACTTCTTCCTTAGGAATTTCAACTAGTTTTGTAGATGTTTGACTCATATTAATGCGTATTTGAATTATTCTTACGGTATAAATTTACAAATCGTTCCGATTAATTTATAATTTTTTCGTTAATTAAACTGTTCAACTCCTCAAATCTCTGAGAACCAATTCGATAAATCAACCCATCGTTATCAGTTAACTCGACTGCAAGGTTTCCATGTGTGAAAAATTTAACTTTTCCACGCATGTGTAAATTATAAACCGGCCGATTAAACAGTATTTTGCTGTATTGAACAATTTCGGCTTTTTTAATATTCCTTAAATCTATTTTAATTTTTCTAGTCGTCCAAAATCCATCAATAATTAACGAGTTATCTTGAACTTGAGTTTTGAGGTGCAACACAAAAAAAGACATTAAACTAATTACCAAAATTGCCAATCCGATTATTAAAAACAAATTGGCTGTTTCGTCATCGGAATCTGACACAAAATAACTCAAAAATGAACCAAACGCGATAAATAACCTAATGAACAAATTAAATTTGTTGTACCCTAAGTATTGTTTTTCCTCGTATTCCAAATTACACTAGTTTAAGCTTCATGTTTAACAATATATACATTTTTTGTTGTATCATCTACTCTATACCTATTATCGGAACGGTGGCAAACTATCCAAACTATCTTTTCCGAATCGCAAAGTAACCAAGTGTTTTCCTTTTCGGCAAGACTTAATTTATTATTTATAAAATAATCCGATACCTTTTGCTTCCCTCTCATACCAAACGGAATAAACCAATCACCTTTCCGCCACTTTCTCAATCGTAGTTTTCCTTGAACTTTATCCGCATTAATATAAGCTATACTTCCTGAGTTTTCAATCTCAACAGGCGTAGGAACAAGGTCAAAACTTAAATTTATTGGTAAATTTTCAGAAATAAAATACTCTTTAATGTCGTCCTCATTTTGGACATACAATTCATATTGTTGATTACCTGTAATTACAGCATATTTATTTTTACCATAAAACTTCTTACCCTTCTCACTATTCTTTGCGTTTAGTATTGATTCTATATCAGGATATGAAAAACCTTTTGATCTTAACAATTGCTGAATAAACGAAATATTATTTTCTACAACTTCAGAAAAATCGATTTTGGTTACCCCGTTTTTAATATCTAAACTTTCTTGCCAAGCTAAAAACTGATTATCCCAATTCACCTCAACATTTCTTAATCGCTTAGTAGTATTGTTTACGGCCTTAAATAAAGATGGATTAATTTCTTTTAAAACAGGAATTACCTGTTGTCTAATTTTATTCCTAAAATACTTTCCAGAAGCATTACTACTATCTTCTCTAAATGGAATATGTTTCTCAAACATAAACTCATTAATTTCATCTCTAGAGACACATAAAAGAGGACGTATAATTTTCCCTCTTTTTTCCTTCATGCCTCTCAATCCTTTTAATCCAGTACCTCGCGTTAAATTAATTAATATCGTTTCTAATTGATCATCTAAATGATGTGCAGTCGCTATTTTATTTAAGTTTCTTTCTTTACTTAGCACCTCAAACCAGTCATATCTTAAATCCCTAGCCTTCATCTGTATACTAACCCCATCTTTTTCTGCCAAATTCTTCGTGTCGAATTTTTTTGAATGAAAGGGAACGCCCATTTTATCGGCTAGCTTTCGAACAAAATCTTCATCATTATCAGATTCTTCAGCTCTCAATTTATAATTACAATGCGCAACCTCAACGGTATATCCTAATTGATGCAGTAAGATTAACAAAAGAATGGAATCTCTTCCACCACTTACTGCTATTAAAGTCTTATCTGATTTTGAAAGAAGTTGAGTTTCTGAAATAAACTCTTGAATTTTTGCTAACATACTTTATTACTTAAAACTTCAAAAATGGCTTTCGCTTTTAGCTGAGACTCTTGATATTCCAATTCGGGTGTTGAACCATGGGTAATTGCTCCTCCAACCGAAAATGATAAATAATTATTTGTTGAATTATATAATAAACTTCTAATCACAACATTAAAATCAAAATCACCTACAGGATCAATATAACCAATTGCTCCACTGTACAAACTTCTCTTTGTACTTTCATATTGCTCAATCAGTTTCATTGCGCGTACTTTTGGTGCACCCGTCATGCTTCCCATCGGGAAACAGCTTTTTATGATATCAATTGACGATAATTCCACCTCAACTTCACACTTCACAGTACTGATCATTTGATGCACTTGAGGAAAAGTATAAATCCCCAGTAACTCTTCAACTTCCACCGAACCTTTTGCTGCTATTTTACTGAAGTCATTACGAACTAAATCAACAATCATTATATTCTCAGCAATCTCTTTTTTGTTATTTAAAAGTGCTGTTTTTAATTCTTCGTCTAGCTGCTCTGAGAAACCTCTTTTAATCGTCCCCTTTATAGGCTGACTAATAACTTCGGTACTTTTCTTTTTAATAAATCGCTCTGGACTGGCGCATAAACAGTACTTATCTCCAAATTTCAAATAGGAAGCAAAAGGAGTTTTAGATATTTTTTTGAGAGAATGATATACTGAAACTGGATCTAACTCGACTTTTTCAGCGAAATACTCTTGGCAAAAATTAACTTCAAAAATATCGCCTAGCTGAATATGGTTTAATAACTGTAGTACTTGCTTGATGTATTTTTCTTTCGAGATTCGAGATCGGATATTAATAGGCTCTAGGGCTAAAGAAAATTCGATTTCAACATTTCTCAATTCAGATAGAAACGCAACAGAGCCATCACCCTCTATAGTACAAATACCATCTTTTATTTTAACTAAAACTTCAGGCTCAAAAAAGCATAATTCAGGAAATTCAAGTTCATCAAAATTCTCGCTTTTCAAATCTTCAAGCTGATTTTTCAAATCATAACTTAAAAAGCCAAAAAGCCATGATTTCTTTTTGTGGAGCGTTTCCAAATCGGAAAAATTATTTGAGGTCAAAATAGATTTCGCCCCAAAACCAGCAAGTAGTTCATATTCCTGATGTGGAATATGAGTATATTGGTTCGAGTCTAAAATCACGCTGTAATCGTAATTATTAGACAGGATTAAAAGCTTGTCTTTAAAAACAGACAAACCATTATTTTCACCGTTAGAAAAGGATTCTATCTCAACTTGTAATGAAGCCAATTTATTTGATTATACTTTTATCCATAATTCCTTTAAGTCCCTTCATCCAAAAACAATTACTGTTTAGACTAGGCGAAAATTGAACTTTTTCGCTACCGTTCTTGATAAATAGTTCGCGAAATCCTGATACAATCTCGGATGTAGTCTCTAAACAATCGGAAACGAATACTATTGAAAACACTAATGTTTTCTTAGCGTACTCTTTAATCAATAGTTCTTTATAAAATTTTGAAGATGCTTTTTTTACGAACGGTACAATTACACCATTTAACAAAATTTTTCTTTTTACATTTCCAAAGTCAATAAGGGTTGAATCATTCAAAAACTCCATTAAATATCTTCCAACGTCGGGAAATCCTGGTGAATTAGGAATGCTTTTGTTGGTTATTAAGACAGCTGTTTTCATTGACCTCAATTAGATTATTCAAAAATGCTAAAAAACGGTGTAAAGGCAATAAAAAAGGGCTAAGAAATCTTAGCCCTTTTAAAAAATAATATAATATTCATTAAATATGTAGAGCTCTCTTACCTGTAGCATCTAATGCAGCCTCTTTAACAGCTTCAGAAAACGTAGGATGCGCGTGACAAATTCTTGAAATATCTTCCGCTGTTGCTCTAAATTCCATAGCCGTAACTGCCTCTGCTATAAGGTCAGCACATCTTGGACCGATCATGTGAACACCTAAAACCTCATCAGTTGTTTTGTCCGCTAATATTTTAACAAACCCATAGTTTGCGTCCATACTTGCTCTTGCTCTCCCACTTGCCTTAAATGGAAACATTCCTGATTTATATTCAACTTTAGCTTCTTTTAACTGCTCTTCTGTTTTACCAACAGAAGCAACTTCTGGCCAAGTATAAACAACACCTGGTATAAGGTTATGATCGATATGTGGTTTTTGTCCTGCTAAAACTTCAGCAACAAATACACCTTCTTCTTCCGCTTTATGTGCTAGCATAGCACCTTTAACTACATCTCCAATTGCATAAATTCCTGCAACGTTAGTTTGTAATTGTCCGTTAACATCAACTCTTCCTCTATCATCAACTTTAACGCCAGCATTTTCCAATCCTAGGTTATCTGTGTAAGGACGACGACCTACAGAAACTAAAGCATAATCAGCTTCAAACTCAACCAATTCACCTTTTTTGTTTTCTGCTTTGACGTAAGCTTTGTTATCATCACCCCTAACCTCAATTACTTTGTGTGATAAGTAAAATTCGAAGCCTAACTCTTTCTTCAAGTTTTTCTGTAATTCCTTACCAAGAGCTTTATCCATCGTTGGGATAATACCTCCTAAGTACTCAACTACAGACACTTTAGTTCCTAAACGAGCGTAAACAGATCCTAATTCTAAACCAATAACTCCACCACCAATAACAACCATGTGTTTTGGAACTTCAGTAATCTCTAAAGCTTCAGTAGAAGTGATAACTCTCTTTTTATCCAATTGAATAAAAGGAAAAGAAGCAGGTTTAGAACCTGTTGCAATAATTGTATTTTTTGTTTTCAGCTCAAAAGCAACTCCGTCTTCAGGCGTAACTAAAACAGTGTTTTTGTCTTTAAAAGATCCAAAACCATTGTGTACATCGATGTTGTTCTTTTTCATCAAGAAATCGATTCCAGCACAAGTTTGAGAAACAACCCCGCGCTTTCTTTCGATCATTTGCTCCATATTTACTTTCAAATCCTTTAGCTCAATACCGTGAGTTTCAAAAGTATGTTTGGCGTTATGATAATGTTCAGAAGAATCAAGCAATGCCTTTGATGGAATACACCCAACATTTAAACACGTACCTCCCAAAGTATTATATTTCTCTACAACAGCAGTCTTCATTCCTAGTTGTGCACATCTTATCGCTGATACATATCCACCAGGACCAGAACCTATAACTATTACATCGTAATTGCTCATCTTAAAAGTTTCTCAAATTTTGTCTTGCTAAATTAAGTAAAAAGAATGTGTTGAGTGGTGGTGTTTAAGATAATTTGAGGAGTAATGATTTAATGAGGCGAAAACACTTGATCTGAGTTACTAATTCAATCATACAATTATTAGGATCTATGAGAATAAAACTTTTCCTCAAACCACCTTTTTTCTTACATTTGCGGAAATGGAGAATTTTGTAGTCTCAGCAAGAAAATACCGCCCCGACAGTTTCGATACTGTTGTTGGACAATCTGCTATTACTTCAACATTAAAAAATTCCATTTTAAACAATCAAGTCGCTCAAGCATTTTTATTTTGTGGCCCTCGTGGAGTTGGTAAAACAACTTGTGCAAGAATCTTAGCTAAAACCATTAACTGTACTGATGTTTCAGCAGATGGTGAAGCGTGTAATAAGTGTGAAAGTTGTACTTCATTTGCAAACGGGAATTCATTAAATATTTTTGAATTAGATGCCGCTTCAAACAATTCGGTTGATGACATCCGTAACTTAATCAACCAAGTTAGAATTGCTCCAACAATAGGAACAAAGAAGGCTTACATAATTGATGAAGTCCACATGTTATCTCAAGCTGCTTTTAATGCATTTTTAAAAACACTTGAAGAACCACCCAAACATGCTGTATTTATTTTAGCAACTACCGAAAAGCATAAAGTTTTACCCACTATTCTTTCTCGTTGTCAGATTTTCAATTTCAATAGAATTGTATCCGATGATATCGCAGCACACCTTCAAGGGATTGCCGAAAAAGAAAATGTTAAAACAGAAAGTGATGCTTTACATGTTATTGCTCAAAAAGCAGATGGTGGATTAAGAGATGCGCTTTCTATTTTCGATCAATTAATTAGTTTTTCGGGTGGTGAGTTAACCTATGATAAGGTGATTAAAAACCTTAACATTCTTGATTACGATTACTATTTTAAAACTACTGATTTAATTAAAAACAAAAATCTAAGTGGCTTGTTATTGTTGCTTAATCAAGTTTTAACAAACGGATTTGAAGATGTTTTATTCATGAATGGATTAGCTTCTCACTTTAGAAACCTATTGGTTAGTAAAGATGAATCTACTCTTGTTTTATTAGATGTTGGAGATAATATAAAAGAGAAATACAAAACTCAATCTCAGCAAAACGAGGTTGGATTTTTAATTAATGGGCTTGAAGTACTTAGTAATTTTGATGTTAGTTATAAAACGTCAAAAAACAAACGGCTACTTACCGAAGTGACGTTAATGCAACTTTGCGCAGACGAACTGGCAGATGGTAAAAAAAAAAGTCCCGTAGAATAAGATTACCTGTTCCTGCAATTTGGGCAAGTAACGCTCCAACTTCCGAAAGCGCACCTGTCCCAAAACACAATCACACGCAAGTTAGACAACGATTAAATAAAGAGGAATCAATTCCAACTACTCGTAAGATTAACGTCGTAAACAGAACTCAACCTCAAGGAAAACACTCCTTAAAAACCTTACTCGATCCTAATGCAGGAAAGAAGCAAGAGGAAGAAAAGTTAGAAGAGAAATCAGAAGAATTCACACAAGACCAACTGGTGGATAAATGGAGGAAATTTGCTTATTCTATTAAACTGAAAGACCTTGATTTGTATTCGACCCTTAGCGCTAACGATCCAATTTTAAAAGACAATTTCAGAATAGAGCTTGGCATTTATAATACTACTCAAGAATCCGACATCAATAGTAAAAGAAAAGATTTACTTCGCTATTTAAGAAAGCAACTAAACAATACAATTCTAGATCTTCACTTGGTTATCGATAAATCAAAAGAACCTAAAGGGGTTTTCACCGAAAAAGACAAGTACAAAAAACTCGTTGAAAAAAACCCTAAAGTAGATGAGCTCAGAAAAAAGTTCGGATTGTCTTTCTAAAAAATAATTAATTACCAAAAGATTAAAACTCAAACCTGTCTTATTCCCCTTTCGACTAAATTTTACGCATTCACAAAGTCTCCAAAAAACTAAAATCATAATTCCAGATATCTATGAATATCTGCATGCAAAACAAAAACCATAAAAAAACCAATAAAAAATGTGACGAATCGTTTTTTGTGTGTTATGTAAGTAAAGTAGGGAACCAAAAGTGAAATTAACAAGAATGAATATAAATCCTCAATACCATAAAACGAAGGAGCAAATACATTCTGAACAGCAACTGGTTGAATACGCAAAAGCGGATTCAGAAGACTTTAAGCCATTGTATAATCAGTATTATGAAATCGTTTTCCGATTCGTTTTTCAACGTACAGGTAACGAGAATTTAACCTCCGAAGTCGTTTCAAATGTGTTTTTTAAAGTGTTAAAAAACTTAGATAAATATGAATTCAGAGGACTACCCTTCTCAAGCTGGGTATTAAGAATCGCTCATAACGAAACCGTTAAAGCATTTCGAAAAGGCAACGACAAAAGAGTTGTTCGATTAGAAACCGAACATTTACACAACTTAATATCGGAAGAAGCCAATAATTACTTCGAAGAGCTTAAACCTGCTTTATTAAAAGCATTAAAAACCTTAAAAGAAGGTGATATGCAATTAATAGAAATGCGGTTTTTTGAAGGTAGACCTTTTAAAGAAATGGCTGATATTTTAGAAAAAAAGGAATCAGCTGTTAAAATGAAGGTTTACAGAATACTAGAAAAACTAAAAATTTCACTTAGAAAAAATTAAGATGACCGATTATAAATTTGACATAGACGGCAAACAACTTTCAAGCGATGAGATCGATAAGAAAAAAGATTTCAACGCTTTTCACAACAAGTTTCAAGCGCAATCAAAAGCGTTTTACCAACAAAATTGGTTTTGGAAGAGTACTGGATTAGCTTCGATAATTATCGCTTCCTTATTTTTTATAAACTCCTTTGGTAAAAACGATTCAAATAACGCAGTTGATGATAAGATATTCGAAATCGTAAACGAGAGGCCATTTATAAACCCACCTTTTAAAGATTTAAAGGTTAAAGCAGATGCCTTTAAAGTTGATGCAAATAAAGGCGGTACTTTTAAAAGTAGGTTTGGAAGTATTCTAAAAATCCCCGCCTTTGCTTTTTCAAGAAAAAATGGAAAGACGATTAAAGATCAAACCGTTGAAATAAGGTTTACTGAATACAAAGATGTTGCCGATCAAATAATATCCGGTATACCAATGACGTATGACTCTGCAGGAACTAAGTACATGTTTTCTTCGGCAGGAATGGTTGAAATCAGAGGATTTATTGGCGACTCGTCTGTTAATCTTAATTCTCAAAAGTCCATTCAAATAGAAATGCAATCGGCATACAGTGGGACGGAATATAACTTTTACTGTTTAAACGAAAAAGAGAAAGGTTGGGACTATTTAGGGAAAGATAGTGTTGTTGATCATTCGGAAGAAGCTTTTAAAAAACAAATACAAGAGAAATACCCTGAAATTCAGAAAAAAGATATTCAAATTTCCGACAACCAACTTGAAGCCCAGTTACAAAGTGTCCCAGAATACAAAAAAAGAAAAAAGAAAAAAGTTCAAATTGTATACGACTTAAAACAGTTAACCGCTCTTGCTCCTACCAAACCTATTAAGGCTGACAAAGAAAAAGAGAAGTTCAGACTAGATATTCTAGAAAATGAAAACCCTGAGTTGGTTTCTTACAAAGACGTTCAGTTTGAATTAGCATTTGGCGAATCAATAAACCCTAAACATATCAATCAAAACTGGAATAATGTTGATATTAAAAAAGGGGAAGACAATGAAGTTTTGATTACTTTTTCAAAGTTAAATTCGAGTCAAGAAGTACAATACAGAGCAATTCCCGTTTTAGATGGAAACGCTTTTGAGAACGCTCATAAAGCTTACTTAGCCAATTTAAACAATGTAAATAAAAAGCGAAGCGAGCTAAAAAAAGTTACTCAACAAATTAAATCCTTAAAAAAAGAAATCAAAAGTAAATTCATCGATAAAGCATTGATCAAAGCTAAACTAGACAGAACGGAACGGATTGCATATATCCAACTAGAAAGGAGGAATAAGGTCGAATTGGCAAGACTAGAACAACGTGCAACCGTTCAAAAAATTCAATTGCAAAATAAAAACACGCAGCAAAAAGTAACTCGATATTTTTCAGCTTCAAATTTCGGAGTATTCAATTGTGATAAAGCAATAGCGACCGGAGCTAACAAAAAATCTACTATCACTAATATTAAATTTGGAGAGGAAGTAAATGAAGCTGTCATTATTGATGTTTTCCAGCAAGCCAATGGAATATTTAGTTGCATAGCAATGAAAAAACAAGTCTTAAATCAATATGCCAATTCAACAATCACAATAGGAATAAGCAAGAATCAAATCGGTATTTTAAAATCCACAAACGAAGGGGAATTGGACTTCATAGTAAAAGGGGCACCAAAATCAAAAGCACAATTAATAGAATGGTTAGAGCTTTAGTATTTTTAATAATTTTTTCTTCGTCCCTTCTTAGTCAGTCAAACGACCCAATTCAAATATTTAAAATTCGACCTCCCGAAAAAAGAATTGAAGGGCTTTTTGCTAATACTGAGAATACACCTATTAAAACAATGTATTATTTTACATTGGATGGAAGTATTTACATATTTAAAACCAATCTTAATGAAGAAGAATTCCATAATAAACTAATAAGGGAGCAAGAAGACTTTATATATCAAAAAGCATCCTACCTCATGGAACGCGGTAGTGAAAAAGTAATTATTACTGTTCCCATGAAAACGGATACAAGTTATTTACTTGGAAAGTATAGATCTGGCACTTTTCTCTTAGTACATAGTGATACCATTATACAAACCGACAATTGGAATGTAGGCTCGTTTATCATTGCCAAAACGGAGATGGAAAAGGAAGAGCATAAACATCAAATGCAAATTTTTGAGGGAAGTGTCTTCAGTGAAAACTGCAATCAAAACTTCTTTTGGGGAGGAAATATTGAAACGATAAAGTTAAACCTTAAGGATACTGCTGACTACCGAAAGAAAAAAGCTACAATCGCAACAGTTCCAATTGGAAATATTGAAAGTATCGTAGGTAATAGGTTTAAATATTACACCGAAAAATATTACACTTATTTTAATAATGACTCACAGGTCGTGTCTAATCCGTTAATAGGTAATTGTTCTGAAGCTTTTATAAAGATTGACACAATTAAACAATTCACTGCTAATTTGCATCACTATGAAAGATTTGGTGTAAAAAACTACCTAATAAAGTCTAACGATAAAACCCAATGGATTGTTAAACTGGGCTGTGAAGTAATCATTACAACTCTTAAATCGAAAAAAGTAGAATATTTAATGGAATTGGAAAGTAAAGAAGTTTTTAAAAAATTAAAAAACATAACACCAATTTCCATAATAAGTCTAAATAAGTCCTGCGGAAAACAATAATTTGAAAAAGACTTTACACATATTATTTATTTTTCTTCTATGCGGTTCAATTTCGGCACAAAAAAACGTGTTCAAAATCAGAAAAGTTCCACACTTAAAATATTTTGTATTTGCAGATGGCTTTAACAAGCACAACCTAAAAGAAAAAAAACTGGAGAAGGAAAGCTTCCCAAAACGATTATACCTTCAAGTATATGAAAATGACACTTTTTTAATCAGATGGAGTGATTGGAAACTCGCAGAAGCTAATGTTCAATTAGATTATTTAAAACGAGACTCCCTAACGTTCGCCGGTAAAGTCATCAGACAAAGAAAGACGGGCATGAAATTTATTTTCCCTTTTGAAGGAGAAACATTTCACATGTTTTCAATAAGTCAGGAGCCACTAGTAAAACAACGTAACTACAAAGCAGGGAAACCTGGGGAACAAAAAAAAAGAGTATCCTTTTATTTTACGTACGAAGACAAATCTTTAATACTAGCCGACATGCTTCTCAAGCAAGTTAAAGAAAACCAAGAAATAGAAGAAGTTTTAAAATCAAGTGCAAGAATAAAACTTGGCTTCTATTCTAACGAACTCTATGCGAATGATGGTATAGCGGAAGATTTACCCTTAAACATCGTAAACACCTACCCTGTTCACTTTATATTGGAGAGTTCAAAAACTTGTGAGCAAAAATTATTCTGGAATGGAATACCAACTACCAAATACCTAAACATGAACGACACGGCACAACTTAGGACAGACAGAGCTTTCGTGAACAATTTACCTCCAGAAAACATTTTAAGCATCAATAACAATCAGGTAGAATATTATCAAGCGAGAAGATATGTTTACCTCGAAAACGATTCTCAATTAGTAGCGAGTAATTTCAATAGAGGTTGTTCCTTTTTTAAAACAAGGATTAACGATCTAGACAGTATTCCCGTTGCTCCTTATTGGGATACTCGGGACGGAATTAGTAATTATTTAACACCTATCGGAAATCAGTTATGGGGTTGGGTCTCTAAGTATGGATGTTTAGTAGAATGGAAGATTTATGAAGAGAAAAAAATAAAAAGACTACGCTCCCTTTCTAGTCAAGAACTATTCAAACAACTTAAGGATGCGACAGTTAAGTCTTCAATGACCTTAAACCTCTCTTGCAATGAATAAAAAAACAGAACAAAGTTTTTATAAGTGAAATAAAAACCATAAATTTGCCGTCCGATTACGGATGGTGCCATAGCTCAGTTGGTAGAGCATAGGACTGAAAATCCTTGTGTCGTTGGTTCGATTCCAACTGGCACCACGAAATAGAGAAGCAATTTGCTTCTCTATTTTTGTTTCTAGTCGTTTCTGCTAATTCAATTCGAAACGCACATAATTCAATTCACTAAATATTCTGATGACACGCTCTATTATAAGAGAAAATCAACAAATCATCAGGCTCACTCTTCACTCTTTATATTATACAGATTTGTGGATAGAAACACTAAAGACTAAAACGTCTTTCATCTCATTTAGTAAGTACTTAACATTTTTTCAGTTGTTCCTTTTTGCGAAGGACTTGTAAAATTTGAATACTTAGGTGACGCGTTTATTATAAATAGTTCGTGTATTTAAAGAAAAAAGAATCTAAAGCATCAGTTTATCGCCATCCAATGTCTCTACAAGTTTTCCCATTTTCTTTTGGATTACCTTAAAATGATGTTCCTCCTCTTCGCTAACAAAAGTAATTGCTTCACCTGAGTTTTCAGCTCTTCCTGTACGTCCTATTCTATGAATGAAATCTTTTGGTGATCTTGGTAATTCGTAATTAATTACAAAGGGTAAAAATTCAATATCAATACCACGCGCTAATAAATCGGTGGCAACTAAGGCGGTTATTGTCCCGTTTTTGAATTTTATTAAACTATCTGTTCTTGATCCTTGGCTTTTTTTACTGTGAATGGCTGTTGCTTTTATGCCATGCTTCATCAATTTTTTTGCAACATTATCAGCCTTAAAGGTTGAAGATGTGAAAATCAAGACTTGATTCATTCCCTTATCTTCAATAATTTGCCTTAAAAATGGTCCTTTATTTTCATCTTGAATAAAATAAGCCGTTTGATTAATTAAATCTAGGTTTTGATCTTTGGCTTTTATATTAATGATAATTGGCTTATTTAAAACCAGTTGATTAATGCTTTTAACATCATCGTTAAGCGTTGCAGAGAACAATAAGTTCTGTCTCTTTTTAGGTAAAAGTTTAATCAACTCATCCATCTCTTCCTTAAATCCTAAATTCAGCATCTTATCAGCCTCATCAATCACTAAGGTATTTACTTTGGATAGTTGTAACGCTTTTGCTCTGATCAGCTCTAAAAGTCTTCCTGGCGTAGCAATTAATATGTTTACACCAAACAATCCTTTCATTTGAGGATTAATGGATACTCCTCCAAAAACTGAGGAAATTTTAAATGGGGTTGGTAAACTATAGTTATAAAATTTAAAAACCTCTTCTACTTGAACAGCCAGTTCTCTTGTTGGAACCAACACTAAACAATCAATCGCTCTTGTTTTTTCTTCTTGAACTTTTAAGTTGTTCAAAATAGGTAAAACAAAACTATCCGTTTTACCAGATCCAGTTTGGGCTATTCCAAGTAAATCTTTTCCTTTTAAGATAGCAGGAATTGCTTGTTGCTGAATTGGATAAGGTTTTTCGTACTTCTTATCCAATAATCTGCTTAACAACTCTTTTGATAATCCTAAGGAAGAAAATGGCATACAATTAATTTTACACAAAAGTATGTTTTATTAAATTGAAAGCATAAAAAAAGGAAAGTTCTTCAAATTTATTAAGATTACCTGAGGTTCGCTTACTGTTAACCCTGATTAATTAGTTGAGCGCTTGACAATAAAGAATGTTATGTAAAAAAACAACAAAAATTAAAACGCAAAAAAAAAGAATGGCTGCCTTTTTTGAATAGATCTATCATAGTTTATCAGCGACAACTCATTTTTTCATACTGAGTTGGATTTAACAAAATAATATTCAGAACCATTACTCTGCTATTTGGAATATATAATTCTACCTAAGTTTTACACCTAATTTATCCTGAAATGCTTTCTGAAGTTTACTCATTACATTTTCAATCTGTTTCTCTTTTAAAGTGTCTTCATCCGACTGTAAAATAAAGCTTAAAGCATAAGACTTTTTCCCTTGAGGTAATTTATCTCCTTGGTAAATGTCAAACAACTCAACTTCTTTTAAAATCTTCCGTTCGGACTCGAATGAGATTCTTTCTAAATCAGCGTATTTAACTTGCTCATCAATTAATAAAGATAAATCTCTCTTCACTGGATGAAACTTAGTTATTGGTGCAAATTTCGTTTTTACAAATTGAACAAGCTTCAAAACTTCCTCCCATTGAATATCTGCGTAATAAACATCTTGCTTAACACCCGATGATTTTAAGAATTCTTTCTTAACCTTTCCGTATTCAGCAATGAGCGTCTTTTTCACGTAAACACCTACACCTTCAACTAAAAATTCACTTTGTAATGCTTTTGTTCTCACTTTTGTAATTCCCAATCGATCAAACAACTGCGTTAAATACCCTTTGATTGTATAATAAGAAACCTTTTGAGAATCTGAGCTCCAACTTACATCAGATTTCAACCCTGTGATAAAAAGCCCTAAATGCTTTTCTTCGTCGAAACTCCCTTCTGAGTTTTTCCAATAGGTTTTTCCAAATTCAAAAAACTTCAAATTTGGGTTTTTCATATTTTGATTTCTTGTAATACTCTCCAAACCACCAAATAATAGGTTTCTTCTTAGAATATTCAAATCTTGACTTAACGGGTTAAGTAACTCAATGTGATTCTCCTCTAAAACAGAATCTAAACCCGTATAATATTCTTTCTTAGTTAAAGAGTTATTTAAAATCTCGTTAAAACCATTATTAACAAGTAAGTTGGAAATTTCTTTCACCACTTTTTCTTGAGGAATTCCACCATTAACGATAAGTGATGATTTTAATGAAGTTGGAATTGAAACAGAATTAAATCCATAAACTCTTAAAATCTCTTCAATAACATCACACTCTCTCTGAACATCTACTCTAAATGGAGGAACTGACAATTTTAAAGCGTCATCACTTTCTTCCAAAATTTCAATACCAAGACTTGATAAAACCCTTTTTATATTTTCCTTAGGTATTACTTCACCTATTAAACTATTGCATCGAGCAAAGCTAAAATCAACTTCGAATGATTTTATATCTGTAGTTTGAACATCTTGAATATCAGAGGCTAATTCCCCTCCACAAATTTCTATTATTAAACCAGCTGCTCTTTGTAAAGCATCAACCGTCATTAAAGGATCAACTCCTCTTTCAAACCGGTAGGATGCGTCTGTTTTTAAAGCATGGTTCTTACTCGTTTTTCTAACCGAAACAGGATTAAAATAGGCGCTTTCTAAAAACACATCAGTTGTCTTTTTAGAAACGCCTGAAGTCTCACCCCCAAAAACACCCGCAATACACATTGGTGAAGTCTCATTACAAATCATTAACTGACCGTTTTTCAACTCTCTTTCAATGCCGTCTAAGGTTGTAAACTTCTGACCTTCTAAATCACTTTTTACATTTATTATCTCTCCAGAAACTGCATAGTCAAAGGCATGAAGAGGCTGACCAAGTTCGTGCATTACAAAATTAGTAACATCAACAACATTATTTATGGGAGATAAACCAATAGAGTTTAATTTACTTTGTAACCAATCAGGTGAATCAGCAACTTGAACACCTTTAATTGTTAAACCTGAATATCTTGTACAAGCTTCTTTGTCCTCTATGTTAATTACAAAAGGTAAATCTGCTGTTTTCTCTAAAATTTCAGTGTTTGGTAATTTAACCTGTATGTCTTTTCCTTGGTATTGATAATACGCAGCTAAATCCCTAGCAACTCCACAATGGGATAAAGCATCAGCTCTGTTTGGTGTTATATCTACATCTAAAATATAATCTTCTTCTACTTTAAAATAGTCTTTTGCTAAAGTTCCAATAGGCACTTCTAAAGGAAGAACCATGATACCTTCGTGACTATTTCCTAACCCAACTTCATCCTCACCACAAAGCATCCCTTCTGATAGTTCTCCTCTTAATTTGGATTTTTTAATTTTATAACTATCATCATCAGTATACAAAGTTGTTCCAATAGTTGCAACTACAACTTTTTGTCCAGCTTCAACATTTGGAGCTCCACATACAATACTTAATAAAGCATCACCTCCAACATTAACCTTTGTACAACTCAACTTATCCGCGTTTGGATGCTGAAATTTTTCTACGACTTCTCCTATAACTAGACCTCCTAAACCACCTTTAATTGACTCTCTTTTTTTAATTCCGCCAATTTCTAAACCAAGATCCGTCAGTATTTTGGACAACGCTTCTGGAGACTCATTGATTTCAATGTATTCTTTTAACCAGTTATAAGAAATATTCATAATGAAAAATTTTGCGCAAATTTACTAAATACTCCTTTAATCTCAGGAGGAAAGTCAATTAATATTATCGAGTGAAGATCCAGTCATCCTTTGATGACAAGGCTTCGTTAAAGACATAGTTGTCTTCAGTGAAATTCTTGAGACTTTCACCGTCTTCAACGTCGTTTTTTATGATCCATTTAGCCATTGCTCCCCGAGCTTTTTTAGCAAAAACCATGATGGTTTTATAATCACCATTTTTAAACTCTTTAAAATTAGGCGTAATCACTCTTCCAGGGAACGACTTTAGTTTTGCGGCTTTATTATATTCGATTGAGGCTAGGTTTACAATCAAATCCTGTTCCTCCTCTTTTAAATAGTTAATGATATCATCTCCCCAAAACTCATACAAGTTATTAGTACTTCCTACTTTTAACTTCGTCCCCATCTCTAATCGGTAAGGTTCAATGATTGAGGATGGTTTTAAAACGCCATATAATCCTGATAGAATTCTTAATTTCCCTTCTGCTATTTCTAATTCGGCTTTAGAGAAGTTAATTGCATCCAATCCCGCATAAACCTCACCGTTAAAAGCATAAATAGCTCTAGATAGTTCGTTTCCATTTTCACCCATACTTTGGAAGCGCTCGAAATTTAATTCGGATAATGCTCCACTTAGCTTCATAAGCTCACCTATTGTCTTTGCCGATTTTTTCTTCAGTACAGACTCAAGTTTAAATGTCTTGGCTGAAAAAACTGAATTAGGTAGTAATAATTCTTCGGATGACTTAGCAAAATCTAGCTTCTTAGCTGGAGATAATAAAATCTTCATAATCAAATATTTTGTAACACTTCTAAATTATCGATTTTAACCTTTAACTGTTCAATTATTCGATAAAATTCAAAATAAATTTTATCGTTTTTAATCGTAGTTTATCGAAAGTAAATCAAAAATGGAAAACTACAAATGATGAAACTTTCTGAAATCTTACCATATTAAAATAATCAAACCCGAAAAAACTCAGCTTGTGCTACAAAACATGACTGACTTTAAAAAAAACTACCGAAAACATTTGTCAGGCACCATAGACAGAAAATGATTAACATCCAAAAAGCAAATGCATTGAACGATATAATTATCGAAATTAAGTGGCAAGCTTTTACTTCCATAAACTTCAAAGTAACCAAGAAGTTTATGGAAGTAAAAACGGATAGCTACTTCTGAGAGAATGGCATAATAGATACTCTATATTTCAGTAAGGTAAAGACAACTTATTCAATCTTTAACTAGGCAATAAACATCTGTAAACTACAGATAAAAAAAGAAATGATTCTTAAACATATAAACCACAAAAAAAGTCACATCATATGATGTGACTTTTTTAATATAATTTAATTGATATTAAGCATCAATATTCGCATAATGAGCATTGGTTTCAATAAACTCTCTACGTGGCGGTACTTCATCCCCCATAAGCATAGAGAATGTTCTGTCTGCTTCTTGTGCATTTTCAATAGTAACTTGTCTTAATGTACGCGCTTCTGGATCCATAGTTGTACTCCATAACTGCTCAGCATTCATTTCCCCAAGACCTTTATAACGCTGAATATTAACACTTGATGCATTTCCTGCACCTTTCATTTTTTGAACTGCCAAATCTCGTTGATTATCATTCCAACAATATTCCTGAGATTTACCTTTCTTAACTAAATATAAAGGCGGAGTAGCAATATAGATATAACCAGACTCAATTAATTCCTTCATATAACGGAAGAAAAATGTTAAGATTAAAGTTGCAATGTGAGAACCATCAACATCGGCATCACACATAATAACAACCTTGTGGTACCTTAATTTCTCTGTATTTAAAGCCTTAGGATCTTCTTCTGTTCCAACTCGAACTCCTAAACCAGTATAGATGTTTTTAATCTCTTCATTTTCGAAAATCTTATGTTGCATTGCTTTTTCAACATTTAAGATCTTACCTCTTAATGGAAGAATAGCTTGAAACATTCTGTTTCTACCCATTTTAGCAGTACCACCTGCCGAATCACCCTCGACTAAGTAAATTTCACACTCTGCAGGATCTTTAGAAGAACAATCGGACAATTTACCTGGTAAACCAGACACTTGCATTACATTCTTTCTCTGAACCATTTCACGGGCTTTAGTTGCCGCGTGACGCGCTTGAGCTGCTAAGATAACTTTCTCAACAATTATTTTAGCTTCGCTAGGATGCTCTTCTAGATAATTAAAAAGTGCTTCACTAACTGCTTGATCAACCGGAGAACTAACTTCTCTGTTTCCAAGCTTAGTTTTTGTTTGACCTTCAAATTGAGGCTCTTGAACTTTAACAGAAACGATTGCAGTTAATCCCTCACGAAAATCTTCTGAATTAATTTCAAACTTCAACTTATTAAGCATTCCCGACTTGTCGGCAAAGCTTTTTAAAGTTCTCGTTAAACCTCTTCTAAATCCTGTTAAGTGAGTTCCTCCTTCATATGTAGATATATTATTTACATAAGAGTGAACATTTTCAGAGTATGAAGTGTTATAACACATACCCACTTCAACTGGAATACCATTTTTCTCTCCTTCGAAATAAATGACATCCGGTATTAATTGAACTCTTGCACTGTCAACATATTTTACAAATTCGGTTAATCCTTCGTTAGAGTGAAACTCCTCCGTGATCATTGAACCATCTTCGTTTTTCTTCGCGTTTTCTCTTCTATCGCTTAGGCTGATTGTTATTCCTTTGTTCAAAAAAGATAATTCACGCATTCTTTTTGCAAGAATATCGTAAACGTAAATCGTTTCAACAAAAATAGTGTTATCAGGTAAAAAAGTTACTTCCGTTCCTCTTTGGTCTGTAGTTCCAACTTCTTTAACATCATACTTTGGTTTACCTTCAGAATATTCTTGCTGCCAGATTTTACCGTCACGGTAAACTGTAGCTTTAAGATCAATAGACAAGGCGTTTACACAAGAAACACCAACTCCATGAAGCCCTCCAGATACTTTATAAGTGTCTTTATCAAATTTACCTCCAGCATGCAAAACGGTCATTACAACTTCAAGAGCAGACTTTTTCTCTTTTGGGTGCATTGCTGTTGGAATACCTCTTCCATTATCAATAACGGTGATCGATTCTCCTTCGTTTATAAAAACTTGTATGTTATCACAGTGTCCTGCTAATGCTTCATCAATAGAGTTATCTACAACTTCATAAACTAAATGGTGAAGTCCTTTTGTAGAAACGTCACCAATATACATTGCTGGTCGTTTTCTAACTGCTTCTAATCCTTCTAAAACCTGGATATTACTTGCAGAATAATCCTGATTTGCATCTTGATTTTCACTCATAAAAATGTATTTTTTTGAACTATAATTAAAGATAACCTATGAGGTTACTAAAACCGCTTTAAACATTGGTATTATGGATATATTTATCAACACAATATTAACATAACTTTTAGGGGGAAATAGATTACAATCTTTGCACGTATATTTGCAAAAAATATAGCAATATGGAATTGGGTATTAAATTGGACGTTATTGACTTAAAAATCCTACGTCTATTACAGCAAAAAGGCAGAATTACGAACTTACAATTATCGCAAGAAATTGGTCTTTCCCCAGCTCCGACTTTAGAACGTGTTAAAAAGCTTGAATCATCAGGAGTTATTGAGGGTTACTACGCTCAGGTAAACGACACGCTTTTAGGCATGGGCATAAAGGCTTTCATCTCTATTTCTTTAGAAAGACAAAAAGTAGATTCGATCGTAACATTCAAAGAGAAAATACAAGCTATTCCTGAAATATTAGAGTGCTATCAAATTACGGGAAATGCTGATTATTTTCTAAAAGTCATCGTAAAGGACATCCCCGATTTTGAAAAATTAATTGCAAATAAACTAAGTAAAATAGAAGAAATTGGTCAAATGCAAACTATGATGATTTTATCGAAAGTAAAAGATTCGAAGGTTATTCCATTAAACGAGGATAAACTTTAAAGGTTTTATCTAAAAGGTGTGTAAATAGCGAATCGGTTAGGGTTTCCTGAACGGACTCGGTAACCTAGCTGAATTATTTTCACAGGTGTTTTGTTCACATTCCATATTGATGCTTTTAATTCATCAGCCTCAACAAAATTATGTTTGTAAGGGATATTAAACGGGGACACAAGGTAAAACTTGGACATCCGCTTTCCTGCTTGTTTTAAAGAAGATCTACCAGACCATTTTAAAACTTTATTATCCTTAGATGATTTAACAACCAAAACAACTTTATTATCCAATAAAGTATCTACTTCCAATTCAGCATAAAACTCAACAATATCATAAGGGCTTTTCATTATTTTTTGAGGATCCCAAACACTAGCTGCTAAGTACTCTTTACTTGAAGCTTTATTAAATTTAAAATTTGGCTTGTTATTCCATGGCCCCAATTCAAAATAAATAGAATCCATACTTTCTTCTTTTGAAAAAATCGAATTCTCATAACCAACACCTTGGTGGAGATATTTAACATTCGGATAATAACACTTTGCAAGACCAAATTGAGCAGGTAATAAATCAGTACCTATTATTTTATCATAGAGTCCCAACTGTAATTTTTCTTGAAATTCAGAAACCAATAAACAGTCTTCATCAAAACTAAAATATTCTATATTCGAAAGCCCTAATATCGATTCGTACTGATTTAAAAAGACCTCTTCATGATAGCCCACATTTAGTTTAGATCCTGATTCTTCTAGCGTCAAATCTATAAATGATTTAACAGGCTGGTCAAAATATACTTCAAAATGATTCCGCTCTGAGTTTAAGGAATAAACACCTAAAGTCGTTATACTCAAAACAATCAAAAAACTCACTTTTTCACTTTCTACTTTCCAAAAAGAGAAAAACAAGATTAATACACAAGGGAAAGAAAACAGCAAAACAGAAAACTGAAGAACTGGCATCACCCATACAGAGTAGAAAAATCCAATCAAAAATGGACTTAAAAACAAAACAATCAATACGAACTTTTTCTTCGCTTCTGCTAATAGTTTAGACCTTATGTCCTTTCTTAAAAAGTAAAAAAGTCCTACTACGATTAGTGAACAAAATAGAACTGAATAATTAAAAAAATAAAAGAAATAATTTTTGATAAAAATTCCATCTGGCTCTCCAAGCCAAATTAAACCGCCATACCCTACTTGACTAAAAAAGATGCCTAAATGGGGAGAATAAATCAGAAAACCTAATATACCTGCTAGGATATATTTGAATAAAAACTCTTTTTTAACCCAAACTAAACCAAGCAACGAAACAAGAACTCCAAATAGTAAAGCGAAATAATGGATATAACCTAGTCCAGCTAAGCATATACCAAAAAAAATGAAATTTTTCCAAGCGTATTTTTTAAAAAAGAAAATAGCACCCCATAACCTTAGTAACAACAAAGACACAAGTAAACCCGGTCCATACGGCCGGATTATAGTATCATAAAAAATCGAGTATTGAATTACTGAAATAAATGCAGCACTAAACAAGCCTGTAGATTTGGAGAACCAAACACTTCCTACCTTATATACCTGATAAACGGATAATATCCCACATATTATAAAAGGTAATTTAATTCCAAATACATTTAATCCAAAAATCCATTTATGAAGTTTTAAATACGACTGTATTCCAGCTGGATGTCCATCAACCTCAACTCCTAAAAGGTAGAAATCGGATAAAGAATCATAATCCAATCTAGAAAGAGCACTCAATTCATCGTGCATGAAATCTAAATCCCAAAACTTCCAAAACCTAAGTACAGAAGCTATCAACAAAATAAAAATTAGAATAATATTATCTGAAACTCCCTTTATGATTTTAGTTTTCATAAAACCAGAGTAGGTTTTTTATTTTGATCAATTGCAACTAAAGTAAACTGAGCATCCACACCCTCAAAGCGATTATCTGTGTACATTTCTTCCACAAATATTTTCACAGAGACTTTAAGTGATGTTTTACCAACCTTAACAACCTCTCCTACCACTTCAATTAGTGTTCCTGCAGGAATAGGCTTTTTATGATTAACAATTGACCCCGCAGTTACAAATCCTTTCCTACAAAATCGGGTTGCAGTCATAAAGGCTATTTCATCCATTAGCTCCATCGCTTTTCCCCCATGCATCATATTATGATGATTTGTCATTTCAGGAAAAACAGCTTTAAATAAAGTTGTTCTCGATTTGGCGATTCTTTCTTCTAAACTCATAAAGTGCTAAATGAAATATTGGAACAAATCTGGGTCTTCGTTAATTACAGTATAATTAATTCCATACTGATCCATTCTATCAATCAAACCTTGATAATCATTTGGATCAGAAAGTTCAATACCAATTAATGCGGGACCTGATTCTCTTGCATTCTTTTTAACGAATTCGAAACGGGAAATATCATCCTTTGGACCGAGAACTTCATTTACAAATTCTCTTAAAGCACCCGGACGTTGTGGGAATCGAACAATAAAGAAATGCTTAAGTCCTTCATAAATTAAAGATCTCTCCTTAATCTCTTGCATTCTATCAATATCATTGTTACTTCCACTAACAACACAAACAATTCTTTTCCCTTTAATTTCTTCTTTAACAAAATCCAACGCAGCAATTGATAACGCCCCCGCAGGCTCAACAACTATAGCTTCTTCATTATATAATTGAAGTATCGTAGAGCAAACCTTGCCCTCGGGAACAAGTACTACATCATCAATAATTTGCTGAATCACCTCGAAGGTTTTAAAACCAACTTTCTGGACAGCAGCGCCATCAACGAATTTATCAATTGTAGGCAGCTCAATAGGCTTTCCTGTTGCTAAAGCTTTTTGTAATGAGGCAGCACCTTCAGGCTCAACACCTATTAATTTGGTTTGAGGGCTTTTCTGCTTAAAGTAAGATCCTGTACCACTTGATATACCCCCTCCACCAACAGGTAAAAATAAGTAATCAATATCTTGTAAATCTTCTAATATTTCTAAACCAATTGTCCCTTGCCCTTCCATAACCTTCAAGTCATCAAAAGGGTGAACAAAGGTTAAATTTTCTTTTTCGCAAGCTTCAATCGAACTCTTATAACTGTCATCAAAAGTATCACCGGTGAGGATTACCTCAATAAATTCTTTTCCAAAAAAGTTTACTTTATTTACTTTTTGCTTGGGCGTAGTAGACGGCATAAAAACCTTCCCTTTTACACCCAACAAATGACAGGAGTAAGCAAATCCTTGTGCGTGATTACCAGCACTTGCACAGATAACACCTTTAGCAAGCTCTTCTTTACTTAAGGATGAAATCTTATTGTAAGCTCCACGAATCTTGTATGACCTAACTTGCTGTAAATCTTCACGCTTTAAATAAACTTCACAACCATAACGATCACTTAACGCAAGATTTTTTTGAAGAGGTGTTCTTTCAATTACTCCTTTTAAATTCTTAGCAGCTTCAATAATATTTTCAACAGAAACTAAATTCACAATATGATTTTTTTATAAATTAGCTGATATTAAACCAGCAAGTTCTTGAAACTCTTCAGGAGTTAATTCAACTCTTTTTTTAGTGAAATCTAAATCACTTAATTTATTGATCGGTACTAAATGAACATGGGCGTGTGGTACTTCTAAACCAATAACAGCAACTCCAACTCGAGTACACTCAACAGACTTTTTGATGGCTTTAGAAACCTTTTTTGCCAATGCGTTTACTTTTTGGAACAAATCATCCTCAAGGTCAAAATAGTTATTTACTTCTTTTTTAGGAATAATTAATACATGTCCTTTTGCCAAAGGTGTTATATCTAAAAACGCAATACAATCTTCCGTTTCTGTTATTTTATAACACGGAACTTCTCCATTAATAATCTTCGTGAAAACTGTAGCCATACCTATTCTGTTATTAAACTATCTAGAAATATTAATTATTTCGAACTTTAAAAGTCCAGCAGGCACTTTAATTTCAGTAACATCACCAACGGCTTTCCCTAAAATCCCTTTACCAATTGGAGAACTTATTGATATTTTCTTTTGTGCTAAATCTGCTTCCTCTTCAGAAACTAAAGTGTATTCCATTTCTACTTTATTCCCTAAATTTTTCACTTTAACTTTCGAAAGAATTAACACTTTCGAGTTGTCAATTTTAGTTTCATCAATAACTCTAGCGTAAGCAACAATTTCTTCCATTTGAGCAATTCTCAACTCTAATAACCCTTGTGCTTCTTTTGCAGCATCGTATTCCGCATTTTCAGATAAATCACCTTTATCTCTTGCATCAGCAATTTGTACGGTAACACTTGGTCTTTCTACCTTCTTGAGGTGATTTAACTCAGCCCTTATTTTATCTAATCCTTCTTGCGTGAAATAACTAGTCTCTGCCATAATGCTTGAATTTACATAATAAAAGAATCCTGATATTCCAATCAGGATTCGAAGATTTTAATTTATTGTTTGTTGTGCTAATTTACAAAATTATTCTTGCACCGAAAGTATGAATTCCCTCAAATGGATTTGTATCTCGATATGTGTAATCAAAACCAAAATATTGGCCGTTTTTCCCATAAGGCAACTCAACGCTAAAACCTCCGGAAGGACCTGTAATTGCTGAGTTTCTAGTTTCCATTTTGATAATACCTTCTTCATATACCAAACCTAGCCTAACTTGTAAGTAATTCTTAAATCGATACTCAAGTCCTAACCTTGTTTGATCGTTTAAAAACATCCTTGCGGAGTACGCTAATCCCGTTTGTAGCTTATGAGTTTCAGAGAAGTCAAATCGATAACCAAAACCTAGATTCATTAATAAGGGAAGCGTAAAAGAAGAACCCGTCACCTGTCCACTTTGTGTATTCCCATTTGGAAATACTAATTGCATTTTTAATCCATCTCCTGAATACCTCATATTTGGACCCGCATTTTTCAAAGCAAGTCCAATGCTTATTTTATCCTTAGTACCCGTTACATATTTAACACCCGCATCTAAACCAACCCCAATAGCTTTAACATCATGAATACCTTCAGATATAATCTTACAAGAAATTGCTCCGCTAATATTATTTGAAAAGGATTTGGCATAGGTTAAGCCTCCATTAATAAATTGAGGTCGATAAGTTCCGATTCCACCTTCGGGGTTATTAACAGTTGTAATTTCAATATCCCCAAGATTAAAGGACATTACAGAGAAAGCCAATACCGTTTTATCATTCAATCGCTGACTTACGCCAAACGTATTAATATAAATTTCACTTCCTTGCAGCCAATTCGTTCTTGAAAAAAGTAAATCTGTTTTTTCAGTACCGGTAATGCCCGCTGGATTCATATATACACTTTCGATTCCTTTTCCAAAACTCACATTAGCACCACCAACACCAGCAGATTTAGCCCACGGATTAATCAATAACTGAGTTGCTCCAGACTGCCCTCCAGATTGCCCCCTAACAGAATCTCCCACGCTAATGAAAAAAATTAAAAGTAATATGTTTTTAAAGCGAATCATCAAAAAGTATCTAGATCAATTTCACGCTGTACACCAAACCACTTTATAATTTTCTTCCCAACTCCAGGAGCATTTATATGGAAAATATAAAATCCAGAAGCAACAGCAATTCCATTATCGTTTTTTACATTCCAAGCAATTGACGTTAAATCGTCGTTATCCTTTTTTAAGGTCTTCACTAAAGTCCCATCTAATGTGAAAATTTTAACAGTACACTCCTTAGGTAGGTTTGTGATTTTAACTTCATTGCTGAGCTTACTTTTTTCGTATTCACTAAAACCATAGTAAGGATTAGGAACTACATTTACTTTATCTAAATTAATTTTAGCTTGAGCAGTTTCATTCGACTTTGCATAAATATCAGCAGTATTAAATTCATATACAGGTAAATCCCCTCCTGTTGATTCATAAGGTTCATTCACTCGTAATTTAATTGTTAAATCAGTTGCTAATAAATCATAGGATAAGTTTCTCAATGGATTTGCAAACACCCAAGTACAATTATTAAATATCCTAGTCATTTTTCCAAAAGCCCCATCGTTAAAAATATTAAGGATGGTTTGACCCTTATCGTATTTTGGAATTTCATTTTTGGTGCTAAAAATATAAATGGAATGCATTCCTCCAAAAATTGGAGCCCCCTGATCGTCATATTTCACATCAGTTGGATTCCATAACATATCAGCACCATTATCGCCGGGTAAAAAACTATTTTCAGCGTAAGCAATATTCAATCGTTCTCCTGTTAATACATCAATTGCATAACCAGGAAAATAGCCTAACCCTTCACTTAATTCATATCCATTCCAATCCTTGATTGATGTCCTTCTAAGCGATAATTTATTATCTCCAAATTCAGAATTCACATCGTCATCTGCGCGTTCAAGAACAGGGCAAATAGACCAATTAGCTTTGTCGTTCGTAAACACTAAATCAACATTATTTAATTCCGAAATCTCGTTATTATCAGCAATAGCATCAGGCGTAACGGATGGTCCATGAAGTTCTCGTGATGCATATTTAAAAGGGGCAATCCAACCGTTTGCTATCTTCTCAAAATCACCATCCGTATCTTCTTCCTCTTTGCTAACATAATAATCATTGAAATTATGATCTTCAACCGCATTTGAATCAATACCTGCTCTAATCCAATTACTCCAATTATCCCCGTCAACATCTTCAATCCCCGAAAGCCAATTTAATGCTGGATTTTCAAATTGGACAGAATCTGCAATCACACCTTGAAACAAGGCATCACTTGCACCAACATCACCTACTTGTTTTATTTTAACTGATAATCCCCATTTAGAGATGATTTGTTCAGATTTGCTATCAATTGAACGGTCTGCAAAAATAGTATCGTCATAATTAGATTCTCCATCCCCTTTAAACAATAACATCCAATAAGCATCCGATAAATCATTTATCGTAACAGTATCCAATAACTCAAACCTAAAATCCCCGTTTGGCACTTTTACAGGGTCGATAACTTTAACACCTACTGGCGAGCCATAATAACTGTATTCAGGCTCATTAATTTTATGATTTGAAGAAGTTAAAATCGCATTGATAGACTCCTTGGATAGGTTTACAAATCGCCCTCCATTTCCTATCCCTGAAATTCTTTTGATTTTAGGAGACATTCCAAACCCAGACTGAATATTTGTTCCATTTCCTTCTATTGAAGCGTCATGCGGAACAACACTGTATGTTTTAATATTTCTTCTTCCTGCTTTGAACGGTGTTTTCTGACCCCCGTTACCGTTTGCATAATTTAAATAATTATTAAAAGCGTAGGCGACAACCATGTAATGATATTCTTTATGGTTAATCAAACGATCATCTCCAGTGGCAAATAAATCCTTTGTAATCGAAAAAGAATGTTCGACTCCTTCATCCTTCCCATTTACCATGATTGTTGGTACATCAAATCCAATATCATTATCATAAATCTGATTTACTAACCTACCTACACCATCTTCAATATCGCTCTGCCAAACCAATCTTGCTTTAGTCGCATCACCTAATTCAGAACTGGAAACAGATGCTTTTTTCAATTGATAAACCTGATAACCTTGAAACTTAAATAAGCTGTCATAATTAATACCCAAAGGAGCAACTATAGAAGGGTCTAATTCTTCGTAACTTTCTTTATAGTTATTACTTGTCTCTGAATTTTCGATATAAAATATTAATTCATTTTGCATTTCCTGAACAACTAAATCAGGCGCATCAGGTCCATTTAAAATTTGAAAATCGTTATCAAAAAGGGCTTGTGCTAAATCATCTGCAGCTTTTAAGTTTTGTACAGCCGACCAAGCCCCTTCTCCTGGAGTTGCCTGAGCCCAAACCACACCTGTTGTTATGAAGTTTACTGCTCCAGGTTCAAGCGTAAAAGGCCCTGCAGATTGTATAAACCTTCGATCTCCAACTGCATTACCTGCATTACTTTCGTTCCAAGGTGCTACAACAACACCTTTTGTTCCCCAATACTTTTCCTGATCGGAATCATCAGGGAACATAAAATCACAAGCAATACCGCTAGAATTAAAACCATTCCCTGCATACTCCATTGGTGAGTTATTTTTCCATCTTCCACGAATATAATTGTAATAATCTGTAGCTGTATTAGGATCTCCTTGATCTCCTGCCCCTATATTGTAATAAACAAATTTCGACATCGAAATCAACTCTCCTTCTTCATCAATCACTCCGTCACGATCATTGTCAATACCGTCAAAAACATCAGCTGTTGGACCTTCAAAGAAATCGATTCCAACAGCAGGTGGGTCATTACCATATCCTGCGCCAGTTTCATCATTGGCGTCTCCATTATAACAATAACCTAAACCTCTTTCGACGTCACAACCAACATAATCATCAAATGCATAACCTAAATCAGTGTCTGCCCAAACGCCCATATAGCAATCGTTTATTGTAAAGGTTGAGCGATTGATTATTTTGTAATTATAAAATGTCATGTTGTTTACATCATCATTTGTGGAAAATCCAAATGCTTGTGCTTGAATTTCTAACCCGATTGCATTTGCACCAGACTCTGTGTGAATGTTTCCTACATCATTAAAAACCCACCAAATATTTTGATCCCCTCTTAACTTTCCATTAGCGTACCTTTTGTTGTTCCCTCCTAAATCAAACGCAGGGTAATCTCCTTTAGAAGGGTCATATGTACCGTTAGAATCCGCATCAAAAAATGGTGCTAAATAATAATCGTGACCAGCACCAACATCTCCATGAGCAGGATAATTTTGCATCGATGGAGGAATAGGTGGACTTTCACCTGCGATAAAAGCGGTTACGTATTCTTCTATATCCTTTTTATTTAACTTGTAATGTTTATCATATTCTTCACAAACATCAGAGGTAGTAGATATGCTATTCTGATCAATTGGCCCAGCCCAAAAATCAGTTCCCCCATCGCGATGCGTTAAGGCTGCCATTTTTAAGTTCCCTGTTTCATCAACTCCCCCAATCATTATCGATCCTGCAAAAATTGAGTGCTTTCCACTCCCTTTAGGAATCTCGTATTTAGCATTATCTAAATCCCACCACAAATCGCCACCGTTAAGAATAGTGGTTCGAACATTATTAATGTCTAAATCAACTCTTGAAGTTGGGGCCTTACAATTCGCCGATCTAAATTGAAAATTACTTGTGCTGTTGCCACTCTTTTTAATAAAAGTAGCCCGTGCTGAAAAAGCAATAATAATTAGTAATATGAGACTTAAAGTTTTCTTCATTTTAAAACGTCATTACAAACCCTAATCGTATTTGCCTTGGTAAAGCATAATTAGCAGGATTGGCAATTTTTAAAGCATATAAATCAGTGTAAGACTCGTAATTCGTTTGTGTAGAAATTTGCGATTGTGAACTTGCTGCATTTAAATAACCATCATCCTCAGGATTCCCTGTTGAACTGTATACTTTAACAATGTTTTTTGTGTCAAACAGATTGGTAACCACAAGGTATAATTCCGACTTCAGTTTAAAATCTGATTCCTTTTTCAGTCCAAAAATAAACTTCCTACTAATTCGCATGTCGGTTGTATAAATCCATGGTAATCGGTTTCCATTAATCAATCCATCTAAAGCTTTTCGCTCGGCGTTCACCAAACTTCCTTCAGGAGTAAAATTCGATTGACCAGTATACGGTCGACCCGAACTTAATTTACTTACAAAGTTAGCCGAAAGGCCACCTAAAATAGATCTTCCTTTACCATTCCAGTCTGGACCTTTGTATTTCTTACCTGGCTTAAACGCATAATTAAAAACACTCTTTATAGTGTGGCGTTGATCAAAATCTAAAGGAAGCATTACCTTCAAATCAGGAAATCCTTGCTGAACAAGAGCTGCACTTGAAACGGGGGAAGATCCTGTTCCGTCAGCAAATTGTATACTGTATCCTACGTTTAATGAAATATTAGAATAAATAGGTCTTAAATCATACTTCACAGATAAACCTTTTACTAAACCCTTATCCAAATTTCCGTAGGTAAGATAATTACTTGGAGAAGCATATGTCATACCTGTAATTTGAATTAGGTCTTTCATTTCTCGATAATATGCAGACAAGGTTATTGCGCTTTTTTCATTTAATGCTTTTTGGCAACCCACTTCATAATCAATTGTTCGCTGTGGTTTTAAATCAGGATTCGTTAAAAATCCACCCACATTGTTTTCTAAATTTAAATACTGGAAAGGAATAAAATAACTTTGGAGGGCAGATGGACGCTGTGACAATATATCATAATGCGCGAAGAAAGACGATGTTTCAGTCAAGTTAAACGTTAACGAAATACGAGGCATAATTATGATTTGAGCCTCATAATCTTTAAAAGATGATTTAGGATCAAAATTAGCATCCCCAATTTTAGTGCTTGGGTCTTTCAAAAAAGGAGTCACTTCACCCGTTGCTGATTTTTCTGCAATTAATGATGGGTCAGCAATGGATTTCCCGTCGGCATCAAACCAATTAGACTTTAATCTATACCCCAGCACAGTTGGGTTTTCCATATCGGCATCATTAATATAAACAACAGCTTCATCATCAATTGTATTAGGCACATCGTAATCAACGTTTAAATCCTTTGCCTTATAACTATCGTATAACAAATAAGGATCTTTTAAAACCATTTGATTCGCATCATATCGATCTATTCTTAATCCAATATTTAAAACAATATCATTAAATTGAAATTTATCCTGAATATATCCTGATGAATAAATGGGATTAAACGGGGCTGAATGTCTTAAAAAAGAACCTTTGTCATCTTTCTTCTGAAGGTAATCGGCAAAACTTCCCGTCTTAATTTTTCTACCTGTATAATCATAACCATATGCCGAAACCAATCCATCGACGCCTAACATTTCATCAGCAGAAAAAAGAGATAAATTATAATTCTCTGGACCATAAAAATCAGAATCATAAAACTCATCATAAGCCATCCCATTTTGATCTCTTATATTTTCATAAAACCCTTTTCCTCCTTCTAAACCTTGATACAAGTAGTTGTAATTAACCGTATCTGTAAAAACACCATTACTATATGTTAATTCAGGATTATTTAAATCTAACTCTGTATTTTTAGCATTTGCCAATTGTCTCATCTGCTCCCATAAACCAATCGGACTCATAAAATAGGCTCTTTTAATTCGTTCCTCGTGCTCAAATCCTATATTAACTTGGTGATTTTTAAAAAAATTAGCAGCAAAAAAACCATTAAAACGCAACTGATTATTCTCCTCTTTTGAATATCCATTATATTGCCTTCCTGTATTATACCATAATCCATAAACATGCTCAGGACGATCTCCGTTTAATAAAGCACCGCCACTTTGAGCCTGACTCCAGTTTTCATAATTCCCCTCTGAGTAATTATTATACAAAGAATAAAATTGGGAAGCATAATTTGCTGCATTTGGATTATCTCCTCCACCTAAAAACTCATACAATACATCTTGATCTCCCTGAAAATAATAAGCGTCCCCATTTGCACCACCATTTTCGTAATCATAGAGTGCCTTTTTATGTGTCTTGAATTGACCAACATATCCATATTTAAAAAAATCATCTTTATGACTATCATCCCAATTAACGCCTATCGATCTTGAATAATCGGCCTGTAATTGGTAATATGCCCCTTTTACCCAAGAAACTGAATCCGTATTTAAGCGTTGTTTCCACCTTAAAAAAGCAGTGTAATCATGCTTAATATATTCAGGATTATTTACAGAATTGAACAACGAATATGAATATACATAGGTATGCGATTTGGAATAATTATAGTTTCCTCCTGCAGTTAAAGTGCTATTTTTTGTAGGCTGAAAATCAATCTTACCGGTCACGTTTACATTTTGTCCTTCAACGTTTTCTCTTGCTTTATTCTTTTGTAAATCAGCCAAAGTAACGTATTCGCTGTTTCTCACTGTTCCTGATCCGTTTGCTCCTGCTCTTAAAGGGTTTTGCTCTAAATCATTTAAAATATTTTCGGGAAGCGACCATGCTCCTAAAATAGAAGGGCGAGGATCGTTTACAAATCGATACTCCCCTGAAATTAAAAAGCCCAACGGCGATTTTTTAATAACATTACCCAAAGAATCTTTTTTTCTTTTTAAAATAGGGCCTGAAAAATTAGCCGTAATTAAATTATAATCATAGCCATCTAAGCCAGTTGAAGTAACGGTTTCAAAACCTCCAAAAGCCTTTGCACTCGATCCTTTTGTAGTCACAATAATGACTCCCCCAATATTATCTCCATACATAGCAGGAATTCCTCCCGAAATAACTTCTACTTGCTCTATTGCGTTTTGTGGAATACTTAACTTACCGTTTATCTTGATTCCATCAACAATCATTTGAGTTCCCTCGGAACGCTGACCTCTTACATTAAGATCTCCGCTTCCATCATCCTGACTTACAACATCAACTGATGTTGCTACAATTGCAGAAATATCACGAACAGCTAATTGTTCTATTTCTTCTCCTGTATATATTTTAGCTTGCCTATCCTTATCGATTAGAGGCTTTCGGTAGGTAATAATCTCTACCGCCCCTAGTGAAGTAGCTTCTGTAATTAGTTTAAACGGAACCTCTACCTTTTGATTTGTCCCTACGATAACCTCGTTGATTCTTTTAATTTGAAAACTAATAGCTTCAACGGAAACATCATATTTACCGGGAGCTAATCCAGTAAGTGAGTAAGCTCCATTAAAATCCGAATATGTGGCCGAAACTTGATTCCCTCCTTTAAACAAGGAAACATAAGTCGCCCCTAAAGAGTCGCCGTCTTCGCTTGAAATTGTACCGTATATTTCTCCAGATTGAGCAATACTTGAAACAGTTGCGAAAACCAATAAGAGTAATATATGAATATTCTTAAGCAGGAGTCTAATATCAGTATTTAAAAATACATTAATTCAAAGGTTTACACAATAGTGGATTAACTGTTTTTCTTTCGCTTTTTACCTTGCTTCCTCCTAAACATCCCATCATACCAGGATTGAGGACTTTTCCCTTTTTTTCTTCGCTCAGCTTCCCTCAAACTTCGCTTTATTCTTTTACGTGTTTCTTTAGACTGACCAGCTAAATGCCTTTTTGTCATTAGCTTTCTAATCTCCTCTTCACTTTTTTGTTTTTTATTATCTAATTCCGCTCTTGCTTCCGTTTCTCGTTCATCTTGAGCAAATGAAGTTTGAGGGACTGCTAACAAAAATGTAAATAAACCTAAAAGCGCTATTATTTTTCTCATCATCAAAAGAATTAGATGCTAAAGTTAATTATTTAACGTTTGGTTCTCAAAACCATTTTTGATTAGCTTTATCATTATGAGATTCAAACTAAGATTAATTTTAGGATTAACGCTTTTTATGTCCATCATTTCCTGTCGAAACCAATACGATGGAATCCCCGACGTAAACGTTGATGTTTACATTAATATTCAAAATCCACAATATCAAAACTTAGCTGGATTAGGAAGTTGGAGTTATGCTAATGGCGGATCTAAAGGGATTATCCTTTTTAATTTAGACAACGAAAATTTTCTTGCTTACGAAAGACACTGTCCTTATTCACCAGAAAATGCATGTTCTAAAGTTTCGGTTGATGAAACCGATTTATATGCCTTAGATACTTGTTGTTCTTCTAGATTTCAATTACTGGATGGGGTTTTAATCGAAGGCCCATCACAATTACCCCTTAAGGCCTACAATACCAGTTTTGATGGAAACATCATTCACATATGGAATTAATACTTCAAAGCAATGCTTATATAACATAAAAAAGGCCTCTAACGAGGCCTTTTTTATGTGTTTCAATCTTATATGATCGATTAATATCTGTATTGTTCTTGCTTATA
>TARA_B110000261_G_scaffold95280_1_pt1 | contig 54725 bp, 59 predicted proteins | sample TARA_B110000261 | Tara Oceans TARA_B110000261 (sample SAMEA4397705) | marine metagenome | biome: Polar Biome; feature: [DCM] deep chlorophyll maximum layer (ENVO:01000326); material: water (ENVO:00002006), including particulate matter (ENVO:01000060) such as... | depth 20 m | reverse complement strand
GATATTAAAAAAATTATTACTCAAAAAGATGTTTTAGTTAAAACTATTGACGAATTTAAAAAAATTATACAAACACTGAAAAATGATATTATAACTTTAGGAAATACAATAAATAACAACAATAATGCTATTAGTGCAAGTACGAAAACAATAATTAACTTAAAAGAGAAGAATAGCAAACTTTTAGATTCTGAAAAAATAAATAATAAAATCATATTGGATCAAAATCTTAAAATTAATACTCAAGAAAATATTAATAATAATTTAAAAGAAATATTTGTTTATAAAGATTTTGAACTCAACGGTATTAAACCATCTTCTTTAATTGCTGAAAAAGTTGGCTTTCTTAAAGCTCAAGAGGAAATAGTAGAAAAAGATTCTATTTACTCAATTCAACTTGGTGTATTTACAACAACTGTTAACATTTTTAATGATATTGAAGATGTCTTTATGTTGCCTTATAATAATTCTTATAAATATTATTGTGGAGAATATTTTAACTTAACAGAAGTAAATAGAAGAAAAAATGCACTTATTGTATTAGGAATAAAAAATATTCAAACAGTAAAAATCTTAAAATAAATTATGTCTTTAGCAAAAAAGAATTATTCTAGAATAACGACTAAATCTCTTCAAGAGATTAAAAATAATAATGAAAAAATTTCTATGCTTACGGCATATGACTACACTTTAGCAAAAATTATTGATGCTGCTGGTGTTGAAGTAATACTTGTAGGTGACTCAGCCTCAAATGTCATGGCAGGTCATGAAACAACGCTACCAATAACTCTTAATGAAATGATTTATCATGCTTCCTCAGTAGTAAGAGCAGTTAAACGTGCATTAGTAGTAGTTGATATGCCATTTGGGACTTATCAAGGGAATTCATTAGAAGCACTATCTTCAGCTATTAGAATAATGAAAGAAACAGGAGGACACTCAGTTAAACTTGAAGGTGGAAGTGAAATAATTGATTCGGTTAATAGGATAATTAGTGCTGGTATACCTGTGATGGGTCATCTTGGACTTACTCCACAGTCAATTTATAAATTTGGCACATATACTGTTAGAGCAAAAGAAGAAAAGGAGGCTGAAAAATTATTACAGGATGCAAAAAAATTAGAAAGTGCTGGCTGTTTTGCTATTGTGTTAGAAAAAGTTCCTGCAAAACTTGCAGAAAAAATTGCTAAAGAATTAAATATTCCAATTATTGGAATAGGAGCAGGAAATAAAGTTGATGGTCAAGTTTTAGTGTTACATGATATGCTGGGGATGAACCATGAATTCAATCCAAGATTCTTAAGAAGATACTTAAATCTTTACGAAGACATAACTGGAGCAGTTGAAAATTATGTTAAGGATGTAAAATCCATGGATTTTCCAAATAAAAATGAGCAATACTAATGCTTGAAGTAATATATGAAGATAATCACCTAATAGCAATAAATAAAAAATCTGGTGACATCTCTCAAGGAGATAAGACAGGAGATCTTCCTTTATCTGACTACATTAAAGAATATTTAAAGAAAAAATATAATAAATTAGGTAATGTTTATCTTGGAACAATACATAGAATAGATAGGCCAACATCAGGGGTATTAGTGTTTGCAAAAACAAGTAAGGCTCTCTCAAGAATGAATGAATTATTTAGAGAAAATAAAATTCAAAAAACCTATTGGGCAGTTGTTAAAAATCAAACACCAAAAACTCAAGGTTCGTTAAAAAATTATTTATCAAAGAATAATAAACAAAACAAATCTTATGTATGTCAAGAAAATGAAGGGAAATTAGCAGAACTAGAGTATCAAACAATCAAAAAATTAAAAAACTATTATTTTTTAGAGATAAAACCAAAAACAGGAAGACATCATCAAATAAGAGTGCAGCTATCAAATATAGGATGTCCTATTAAAGGTGACCTTAAGTATGGAGATAAGAGAAGTAATAAAGATCAAAGCATTCATCTTCATGCGAGGAAAATAGAATTTACTCATCCAGTATCAAAAGAAATATTAATTATAACAGCTCCTACTCCACCAGATATAATTTGGAATAGTATTATAGAGGATCTACATCAATAACAACTATACAACCGTTAAGTCTTTTTTGATTTCTCAAATTTTCTTCAACAAAGTGTATAATATCTTTAGCCTTTTCAAGAGATCTGCCAATCTCAATTTTAAGTAGTATCTTTTTTAAATAATAATTTCTAATTTTAGAAATTATTGGATATTCAGGACCTAGTACTCTATTACCAAAACTCTTTTTAAGATAAAAAACGAAATCATCTGAAAAAAAATTTAATTGATTATCGTTTCTATGTTTTAAAGTAATTGATATAATTCTAGCAAATGGAGGGTAATTAAATATTTTTCTTTCAGAAATTTGATTTTTAAAAAAATTTAAATAATCATAATTTTTAACATATTTAATTAATTCCTGCTCAGGGTTATAAGTCTGTAATATTACATCTCCTTGCTTTCCTTTTCGACCAGATCTACCAGACACTTGAGTTAGTAATTGAAAAGCAAATTCGTGAGATCTAAAATCTGGAAAATTTAAAATATTATCAGCATCTAAAATTCCAACCAAAGATACATTATCAAAATCTAAACCTTTAGCGATCATTTGAGTACCAACTAAAACATCAATTTTTTTTTGTTGGAAATCATAAATTAAATTTTTATATGCATCTTTTTTACGAGTTGTATCATAATCCATTCTCTTAACAATAATATTTGGCAAAAGATTAGAAAGGTGATCTGCAACTTGCTCAGTACCAAAGCTCTTATTAGAAAAGCTATTATTTTTACAAGATTTACATATTTTTGGAAAATCTTCATTATATCCACAATAATGACATTTTAATTTATTAGAATATTTGTGAAAAGTTAAACTTACAGCACAATTTTTACAGCTAATTGTTTCAGCGCAAGTATTGCATGATATAACTCTAGAAAAACCTCTTCTATTTTGAAAAAGAATAACTTGATTATTATTATTAATAGCATCAGAAATTGCCGTAATTAATAAATTAGAAAAAACACCATTCATCTCTTTTTTAAGGCCTGCTTTTCTAATATCTACTAATTTAATTTTTGGCAACTTGATATCAGCATAGCGTTTTAACAATTCAACAAAACCATATTTATTTTTTGAAGCATTAAAGTAAGTTTCAATTGATGGAGTAGCAGAACCTAATAGAACTTTAGCTTTATGTAAAGAAGAAAGAAAAATTGCTCCATCTCTAGCATTATACCTAGGAGAGGGTTGTTGTTGTTTAAATGAAGAATCATGTTCTTCATCGACAATAATTAATCCCAAGTTGCTAAATGGAAGAAACAAAGAGGATCTGGCTCCAAGGATTATAGATACTCTGTTTTTGTTACCATTATTTTGAAGAGCTTTCCAAATTTCAACTCTTTTCAAACTATTTAAATTAGAATGAAATACATTAACATTAGAACCAAACCTTTGCTGTAATCTTGTAATAATCTGAATAGTTAATGCAATTTCTGGAAGTAAGTATAATACCTGTTTACCTTTGTTTATCTGATCCTCTATTAACTTAATGTAAACTTCTGTTTTTCCACTAGAAGTAACTCCATGCAAAAGACAAACATCTTTTTCTACAAAAATATTTTTAATTTTCTCTAAAGCTTTCTCTTGTGAAGATGATAGTTTTTTTTCTAGTAAAACATCTTCATTGTACTTTAATAACCTACTAATTGGCTCTTTCTTTATACTAATAAAATTTTTATCAATTAAAGCATTAAAGATTGCTCTACTTGAATCAAATTTCTTTGAAAGTTGTGAAATAGACCATTTTTTTTCAGAGTCAACAGATAATAGTGAGGAAATGTTTTTATATAAAAGATCTTGCTTAATTGAAAGTTTTAAATTATTATTATTATTTATTTTAACATAAGAAATTAATTTTTCTTTAAACTTTTCATTAATATCTTCATAAGAAATTAACACTTCTTTTCGAACTAAATTATTTACTATTGAATAAGGAATTTTTTTATTAATCTTTTTAGTAAGAGTTGATAATGATATTTCAGATGAATTAATAAATAAATTAATAATTTCTAATTCAAGATTTTCAAACAAACTTACATCACCATCAAATTCAGGACTTATTAAAAACTTTGATTCACTAGCAAGTTTTAATGATGAAGGTAATGCAGCATTCATAACATCCCCTATTGAACATAAATAATATTTAGAGACCCACTGCCAGAATAATAATTGTTTTGTATTAACAATAGGTTTTTCATTAATAAATGAATCTATTTTTTTAACTTTAAAATCAACTGTTTTATTCTCATATTTTTTGAATACAATTGCTGTATAAAGTTTCTTAATACCAAATTGAACAATAACTCTTTGACCAATTTCTAATTCAACATCAGAATTATATGAATATTGAAATACTCCTTTAACTGGCAAAGGAAGAATAACATCAATATATTTTACATAATTAGACATTTATACAAATATGTAAAAACAAAATGATTTTTTAAGACATTATATTTTTTAAGTAAGTTTTAAATTTTTCAATTTAAAACTGTACTCATTATTTATTAAATTTGTAAGTATTATTAAAAAAAAATATAGACTTATGCAAAACCTCAAATACTCTTTTTTTTTGTTCTTGTTATTATTTCTTAATTCATGCTTGATTGATGAAAATGAAACAATAACAAATGCAACTTTAGACTTCAAACATTCAAATTATGAGAATTATAATGAGGAAATTATTTTAGAGCAATTAATATATTCTTTAGACCCATTTGGCACATTTGAACCAGAGTTATATAGCGTTAAAAACTTAAAATATTTAATTACAAATATTTCATTGACTTTAAGCGATGGATCTATCTATCCATTAAAAGACATTCATTTTATTGATGCTTTAAACCCATTATCTTTAAGCTTAAATTTAGGTGAGATTCCAAATAACCTTTATACACACTTTAATTTCCAATTTGGACTAGATAGCTCGATTAATCTTTCAAACAAATATGTAAATGAAAACTTTCACACAACGATGGCATGGCCAGAATTGATAGGTGGAGGTTATCATTACATGAAGCTTGAAGGAGCCTACATAAATGACTCAACATTTTATAATACTCATACAGGCCCATCAATGGGAGAGAATTATTCATTTTTGGTATCTAAAGAAATTGCTCTAAATGTTGATGGTGATTTAGGGGATATTTCATTTGATTTAAATATGATAATTGATAATTGGTATAAAAATCCAAACGAAATTAACTTTGATAATGCTATAATGATGGATATGCAAAAACAAATGCAATTAAGAATGAATGGAATAACAGATGTGTTTTCTATAGAATTAAATAAATAATATGATTAAATGGAGTTTATATTTTTTTATTGCTCTACTCCTATTTTCTTGTAAAAAAGATCCAGAAATTATTTTTGGATGTACGGATGAAAATGCTATAAATTGGTCAATTGATGCTAATATAGATGATGCAAGTTGTTTATATGATTCTATAAATAATTATCAAACAACTCCTTATTCAATCATAACTCCGTATGGCTTTCCAGACATGCTTATTCCAGAGGATAATCTTATGACTGTTGAGGGAGTTGAATTAGGGGAAAAATTATTTAATGACCCGAAGTTAAGTAAAAACAACTCTCTCTCTTGTGCTGGCTGTCATAATCAAAGTAATTCATTTTCTAGCCCTAATCAATACAATGTTGGTGTTGATAATATTATGGGATTTAGAAATGCGTCTGCATTAATAAATTTAGGATGGAATACAAGTTATAATTGGGATGGTAGTGCATTAACTTTAGAAGAACAAGTATTTGAACCTGTTACCAATCTAATTGAAATGCATGATACATGGCAAAATGTTGAATCAAAATTAAATAATGACTCAAACTATTTTATTCTTTTTAAACAAGCATTTGATATTGACTATATAGATTCCATTCATGTATCAAAAGCAATAGCTCAATTTGAGCGATCACTAATCTCAGTGAATTCAAAATATGATAAATGGAGAAAAGGCGAAGAACAACTAAGTTTATCTGAACTGAATGGATATGCTATATTTAATACTGAAAAGGGAGATTGCTTTCATTGTCATGGAACAGAAATGTTTATGGATAATTTGTTTCATAATAATGGATTAGATGCTGGAAACTTTTTAGATTTAGGTTTAGCTAATATTAGTGGAAACCCATCTGATAATGCTAAATTCAAAACTCCAACAGTAAGAAACGTAGAATTTACAGCTCCTTATATGCATGATGGTAGGTTTAGTACTTTAGAAGAAGTCGTAGATTATTATAATACAGGAGGAAATTATTCTACCACAATTGACCCTCTAATGAAAAAAGTTGGTATAGGCCTACAATTAACTAATGATGAAAAGAATGATTTAGTAAATTTTTTAAAAACATTAAGTGATAATTCTTACATCAATAATTAAGACAAATTATAATAATTTTTATAATAATAAATACTTCTAATACATTTATATTTGCAGATAATATTTTCAAAAAAAATAATTTTAATTCATTATGAATAAAATACTTTTATCAATACTTATTGCAACATATTCAATTAATGTTTTGGCTCAGGATATGGGCAGATGTTATACAACTCCGTTAATATCTAATGAGATTAAAAATAACCCTGAATATCAACTTAATATCCAAAAGATATTTGATGAAAATAAAGTTTGGCTACAATCAAATAATAGTCAAAAATCTACATTAACAATACCAGTTGTTGTTCATATTGTTCATAGACAAACTCATGCAAATATTGGAGTTGGTACAAATATTCCAATTGAGCAAATAGAGGATGGCTTAAGAATACTAAATGAAGATTATAGTAAAACAAATAGTGAATTTCCTAACCCACCACGAAACACTTTTTTAAATGTGGCTGGTAATCCTAATCTACAATTTTGTCTTGCAACTGAGGACCCTAATGGATTCCTTACTACTGGAGTAACAAGAACATCAACTGCAAAAACATCCTTTAGCTACACAAATGAGTCAAATGATATGAAAAAGGATAATACTGGAGGTAAAAGTGGGTGGCCACCATCAAAATATTTAAATATCTGGATTTGTGATATAGCTTCTTCTGGTGGAACAACTGTATTGGGATACGCATATTTACCTGGCCTTCAATCTTGGAATGCTTGGAAAGATGGACTTGTAGTAGATTTTCAATATTTTGGTACAAATGGCAATTCTGCTAGCAGTAGTGATGGAAGAACTCCTACTCATGAAATTGGTCATTATTTAGGACTAAACCATACTTTTTGTGAATCACAAAGTGGTGGTTGCTGTGATAATGATGATTCAAATGTTTATGATACTCCTGCTACAGATGGAGTCTATTTTGGTAGTGTAAATTCAAATACAAATAACAATAGCTGTAATGACATGCAATATGGCTTCAATAATGATTTATTAGACATGGATGAAAACTACATGGCGTATTCAAGAGACACATGGATGTTTACTAATGATCAAGTTAATGAAATGAATGCAACTTTAAATGGATACAGACAAAGTTTAAAAAATTCAAATGTTTCAATAAATTGCACTGGAACGGTATCAAATGAAAATATTAAAGAAATATTTTATAAAGTATATCCAAACCCATCAAATGGAATATTTAATATTGAATCTATTTATCAAATAGATGACATACAAATATTTGATTTAGTTGGAAATATTATCTACACAAATAATAACTTAGAAAATCGATCAATTATTGATTTATCTAAATTTAGAAAAGGTGTCTATATACTTCATTCAACTATTAATAATACTATTGTAAAAGAAAAAATTATTATTACTAAATAATGCTTACTCATAATTTAGATATAAAAAATATCAAAAACGATCTGAAGAAGATTGTTCAGAAAATTATTAATGAAGAAAGAATAGATAATAAGGAAGCTCTATTACTTTATCAATCTGCTTCAAACTCACTTCTATTTTCTCTTGCTAATTCAATAAGAGAAAAGCTTAATGGTGATTATACATATTTTAATAAAAATATACATATTGAACCCACTAATATTTGTGTATATGATTGTAAATTCTGCTCATACTCAAGATTATTAAAAGAAAAAAATGAAGGGTGGCAGCATAGCATGCAAGATATGGTTGCAATGGTTGAAAAATATGATGAAGATGCAATTACAGAAGTTCATATTGTAGGAGGAGTTCATCCAAAAATGGGTCTAGATTATTTTATAGAATTAATTAAAAAGATTAAAGCAGTCCGACCTAATATTCATGTAAAAGCTTTTACTGCAGTTGAACTAGAATATATGTGTAGAAAAGCAAGAGTTTCATACAAAGAAGGACTTTCAAGACTAAAAGAGGCAGGACAAAACTCTCTTCCAGGAGGAGGAGCTGAAATTTTTGATAATGAAATAAGAGATATAATATGTAAGGATAAATGTACTTCGGAACAGTGGCTTTCTATTCATCAAACAGCGCATGAATTAGGAATGCAATCGAATGCAACAATGTTATACGGACATATAGAAAAACCAAAACATATTATTGATCATATGAGTAGATTAAGAAATCTACAAGATATATCTAAAGGCTTTAATGCATTCATTCCACTAAAATATAGAAACGGGCAGAATCAGATGTCTCATTTAAAAGAGGTAAGTGTAATTGAGGATTTAAGAGTATATGCAATGTCAAGAATATATTTTGATAACATAAAGCATATTAAAGCATATTGGCCAATGATAGGAAAAGAAACAACACAAAGCTTACTTGCTTTCGGTGTTGATGATATTGATGGTACAATAGATGATACAACAAAAATATATTCTATGGCTGGAGCTGAAGATCAGAATCCTACGATGTCAACAAAAGAAATTATTAAATTAATTAAAGACGTTAAAAGAAAACCAGTTCAAAGAGATAGTATTTATAATGAGATTGAAATTTATAACTAAAACTGATTCTTAGAATAATTTTTCCACTTTTCAACAAGACTTGTCATATCTTCAGGTAAATTAGAATCAAAAAACATTAATTCATTCTTGCTGGGATGAGTAAATTCAAGAGATTTTGCATGAAGAGCATGTCTAGGACAGATTTTAAAACAATTTTGTACAAACTGCTTATACTTTGTAAATGTGGTACCTTTAAGTATTCTATCTCCTCCATACTCAAAATCATTAAATAATGGATGACCTAAATATTTAAAATGTGCTCTTATTTGGTGTGTTCTTCCAGTTTCAAGCTTACACTCTACCAGGGTTGTATATCCATATCTCTCAATTACTTTATAATTAGTAATAGCATGTTTACCGTAATCAGAATCAGGAAAAACAGACATAATTTTACGATTTTTTAAACTTCTACCAATATTCCCAATAATTGTACCTTTATCTTCTTTAACATCGCCCCAAACTAATGCAATATATAAACGATTTAAATCTCTCTTCTCAAACTTTTTCGCCATAACATTAAGACTTAATTCATTTTTAGCAACAACTAAAATACCCGAAGTATTTTTATCAATCCTATGAATAAGCCCAGGTCTTTCTTGACCATCCATACTAGGAAGATTATTAAAATGAAAAGCAAGAGCATTAACAAGGGTGCCATCATAATTTCCAAAACCAGGATGAACAACCATGCCAGCATCTTTGTTAACGATTAAAATATCTTTATCTTCAAATAAAATATTAATAGGAATATCTTGAGGAATAAGCTCGTGTGTAATTTTTGGATAGGAATAAACAACACTAACCTTATCAAGTGGTTTAATTTTATAATTAGATTTAACAGCATCACCATTTACTAGAACATTTGATGATTCAATAGCCTTTTGAACTTTATTTCTACTTGCATTCTCAATGAAATTCATTATAAATTTATCAACTCTAAGTGGTAATTGACCGCTAGATGCAATAAATTCATAATGCTCAAAAAGATCTGAATTATTATCTGTCATTATTTTATAATAAATTTTTTGTAAAACAATCCAAGGTCATTATTAAAACTTAAAAAGTAAATACCTGAATTTAAAAAGTTACAATTGATTGTAAAAGTATTTGAATATTTAAAAAAATCTGCTACAACCCTTCCATTAAAATCATAAATTAAAATATTGTTGTTGTATGAATTAGAAATAATATTTATATTTTCTGAGGCAGGATTTGGATAAAATAAAATTTTATTTTTAGTTATTTCATGACTAAGAATGATAGAACTCATACTTAAAACAGGCCTAATCATCCATGACCCAGAATAAGAAGAGTTATTCCATGATCCTGAGACATTATAAAACATATATGGATTTGCTGAATTATTTCTATCAAATCCAATGTTTAGTAAATCATCTGAAGTTTGTTCCCAACCAACATAAAAGGTTCCAAATAATTGAAATAAAGAATCCAAATTATAAGAAAAATAATTTTGATTGCTAGTATGAACAGGAAATTCAATTTGTTGATGAATAATATCTCCAGGAATTCCGTTATTATCATTCCATATTGTCAGATTAAATGGGATATTATTTACTGAATCTAGCATTTGAGGAAAGTAAATCTGAATAGATCTTAAAGTATCTGGTCTATTTAACTTAAATTGATAGGCAGCCATTGATCCTGCAACATTAATCCCATAAGCGGACTCTGCAGAACCATCATCATAAGAAAAATGTGAGAAGAAATTCTGCTTAAAAAGCAATGTATCATTTCCCTTAAAATCTCCAATACCAGTTCCCAAAATATGTTCAAAAATATATTCAGAACTATCATTAAAAACAGGATTAAAAATATTATCATTAATAGAAATAGAAGGATTTGTAAAACTAAAATTACCCACGGAATCATAATCTAAAACAGTAACATTTCTACTAATTCCAAGATTAGGATAATGATCAATCAATAAACTATTCTGATAAACATTATATTGATAATCAACATTAACACTAGCATTATTATTTCTTATTAAAATATCTAATGAATCATTAAGCTCATCAATAATATTATCTTTAAAATGCACCCATGGCATTTGGCTATATCTTTTTAAGAGTGAAGGAGAGTTATATACAAAAGAAACATCATTTAATAGAAGAGTATCAGAAGCATTAACTAATTCAGCTAACTTAATATAATCAAGATGCCAATGATCAAAATTACCAGAAAGAGTAGCATAATTTCTAAAACGAAACTTAAAACTATTGGTGAAAAACTTATTATCGTCTATAATTAAAACAATTCTTTGAAATTCTGTTAATACTGTTCCTTGCTTTGACCAAATTCTATCCCAAACTTCAGTACCAAGAGAATCATAAGAAAATTCTAAAATTAAAGAATCCTCAGTTTGAGGATTATCTCCTAATCCTTGGGGCTGATAATAAAACATAAGAAATAAAGGATTAGTAGAGTTAGATAGATCAATTGGATGAGAAGTCAATTTATCTGCAAAACCAGAAAAATTTGAAATATTGATATCATAAGCCAAACCGTTAGAATCTAAGCCATCTAAAGTAACAACACCAATAGTTGGTGGATTAATAGGATAAGTTCTATTAAGAAATGAACTTTGCTCTTGCCAGAGTAGATTACTTAAAGAAATAGTTTTGTTAGAGAAATCGTCAAAAAAAGGAAGTGATAATGGCTGTATAGTACTCTTTTTAACTAAAGAAGAATTATTTCTGGGGGATTGTAACAAATGAGATTCTACCTCCTGAGAAAATACAAGATTTGAAAAAAATATAAGGACTATAAATATTCTCATTTATTTGATCTCAATTCATTACTACATTTATAAAACAAATCAATTCTTGAGCCTAATTGAAGTTTATTGTTGTTTTCATATGATGGCAGTTGCTTATAAATAATTGCATTTAAACTATCCGTACATGAGCTCGCATAAATCTCTTCTCCGATATTAAGAGATGTTAATTTAATAATAATATTAGCAGAGACCCTATCAAGTCCAATAAGGTCTGGAACAAGAACATCTTCTTTTGAAAGTCCTTTGCCAAGAACTAAATCTATAATAGTTCCCTTAAGAATATCTTGACCAACTTTAATTTTTATTCCATTAACATTAAAATCAAGTATCTTGTTAATAGCTATATCAGCTTTATAACTTAATTTACCTACAATTAAACCAGAATTATCAATTTTTCTTAGAGCCTGTCTTAATGTTAGATCATATATATCAGGAAATTTAACAACACGAGTCTCTGATTCAGTAACAGTTAAATATATTCGTCTATTTTTTTTAACGTTAGTGTTAGCAATGGGATCTTGACTTATAACAATACCTTTATGTCTATTAGGATCTGAAACAGAATCAATTATAATAAATCTTAAATCATTTGATGAAGCTATGGAGTCGAGTTTTGAAATATGGATTTGAGTAAAATCAGGAACTTTAACAAATTTGTTGTGAAGAGTATAAATATCTAAAAACTTTAGTGTTAAAAAAAATAAAAACAAAAGAACTAAAGATGAAAAGACTAAATTCTTTAACAATAATTTTTCATTAAAATATGATATAAAAGAAAAGATTTTATTTTTTAAATCCACAAAACAAATATAATTATATAGAATTTAATATTATAAATATAAATTTTAAATCTATTATATTTGTTAAACAACTTATGAAGAAAAATATTGCAATAGTTACTGGCGGAGATTCCAAAGAATATAATATTTCTATACTAAGTGCTAAGACTGTATATAATAATTTAAACAAGAAAAAATTTAATCTTTTTATAGTTGAACTAAAAAATAATAAATGGTTTTTAAAATCAGAAATTGGAAATGTAGTTACTGAAAATAATAATTTTTTTTTAGAGATAGGTAATAAAGAAATTAAGATAAATGATGTTTTTATGGCTCTTCACGGCCCACCAGCTGAGAATGGAAAGATTCAAGATTTTTTTGAGAAAAGAAACATCAAATACTCATGCTGTAATTCAGAAACTTCTAAACTAACATTTGATAAATTTAGATGCAATAATTATTTATCAAATTTAGGATATATAATATCTAAATCTGTTTTAATTGATTTAAATACAGATATATATCAAAAGGAATTAGTGAAAGATTTAAAATTCCCGTTATTTATAAAACCTAACAGAGCAGGTTCTAGTAATGGAATTAGTAAAATATATAAAAAAGATTCAATAGAAAATGCTTTAAAATATGCTAGTGAACATGATAATGAAATTATTATTGAAGAGATGATTAATGGAAAAGAATTAAGTTGCGGAGTCTTGATGCTAAATAATAAAATCAAATCTCTACCAATAACAGAAATAATATCTGATAATGATTTTTTTGATTACGATGCAAAATATAACAATCAGTCTAAAGAAATAACACCAGCAAAAATTTCAGATAAATTAACTGATGAAATTAAAACAAAAACTGAAAAAATTTATAAAGATTTATCATTGCGAGGAATTTGTAGAATTGACTATATTTTAGATGGCAAAACACCTTATATAATCGAGATAAATACAATACCAGGATTATCTGAAAAAAGCATTATTCCTCAACAAATTATAAATGAAGGTTTCTCTCTAGAAGAAATTTTTACTAGTAGTTTAGATAACTAATACAAATATCAATATATTAGCATAAATTATTTTTTAAAAAAATGAGTAATAAAACAAAAGAAGAAAAGCTTCAAATTTTACACAAAAGACTACTTGAAATAAGTAATAAACAAGCTCAAGAAGAAGAAAAAAATAATAAAATAAGTCTTGAAGTAAAAATTGAAGATTCTTCTAACTCTACCCCATCACCAATTATAAAAAACAACAAGTTAAAAACTTATTTAATTAGAATTTTTATATTAGTAGGAATCTTTTTAATTTTTAAAAATCTAAATCTTAGCAATCTCTCTTTTGAAAATATTTTTTCAGAAAAAGAAAAAAACACCATAGCTATTACAGATCCTAATAAAGAAGTTAAAACAATTAGTTATAATTTAAAACCTGTAGATGTAAGCTATATTTTATTAGGAGAATATAACTCTGAAGAAAAAGCCATTCAAGATACTGATAAAGTAAAAAGTATTCTTGGAGAAATAGATTTTGAAGTATCATATGAATATCTTCCAAATATTTCTAATTCAGAATTGCAAATTTACAAAACAATAATTGGTCCTTTCAATTTAGTATCTGAAGCAAAACAATGGAGCAAAATAATTGGTAAAAATTCTGAAATTATTAATCTATAAATTATTTTTTAAAAGGTCTTCTTTGTGTCCAAGCTCTTGTACTCATTTTACTTATACGAGGGTTTAAAAAATAAGCTAAAAATTTATTATTAACTTTTATATATACACTTGATCTTGAAGGGATTGCCCCAAAATTACTTTTAAACTCATTAGCTGTTCTTCCTAAAATAATTACTTTTTTCTTTAATCTTATTGCATTACTTATTGATTCACAAAGTATTTTAGAATATAAAGAATATTTTTTGTTTTCTCGATAGTCAAAACCAACAAAATATGAATATAGCTTATCTTCAAATGAAATCTCACTTGAAAAAGCAACAATGTCGTCATTCAAAAAATAACCATAAATACTAACTTCGTTATAAGCTTTAGATAAGTCTATAAGAGTAGATATGTTGAAAGAAGGACCTGAAAAGCTTGAACGTTCTATAACCTGGTTAAAAAGCTCTTGTAAAAGATTCTTGTTTTGTAAAAGTTCCTTTTCATTTAAAACTTTAATAATTATATCCTTACTATTATTAATAGTTCTTTTTATTCTTTTTCTATATTTGGTTCTTAACGATTTGACATAATCATCAAAATCACTCCAATTATTATCAATAAATATTTTCATTTCATCTTCAACAGGTGTTTTAATAAAATCTAAATCTATATCAATAGAATTTGAGTCTTCAAATAAGAAATCTGGAATAATTGTGATTAAAGGTTTATTTATAGTTAAAATTTCATTTAATATATTATGAAGAGTAAATTTTCCTCTAGTAAAAAATGATGGAACATTTGTAATAAATGAATTAGTTAAATAAAAGAATTTAATGGGATATAATCTTAAAAAAATATTAAAAATAACAGTAAAAATACTAGTGTAATTATTTGCTTTATGAAGTTTTAGAATAAAAATATGACCATAAAATTGATAATTTAGATCTTTAACAAAGATGTGTTCAGTATTGGTATTATTATTTTGATAAGACAGAAGAAAATCATAATCAATAAAAATATTATTTGATGGAATATTTTTATTCCATTCATTCTTATTAATCAAAGAAATATTATTTACAATCATTTGCTAAGAATATAATTCTAAAACAGAAATCTCAGGCATTATCCCTACTCTTCCTGCATATCCCAAATGTCCAATGCCAGTATTTACATAAATATGCTTATGAGAATTGGTATATAGACCTGACCATTGTTTATAACGAGCTCTAACAGGACTCCATTTTAAATGAGAAGTGTCGATGCCAAATTGCATTCCATGAGTATGTCCAGCTAATTGAAGATCAATAGTACTTTCAAAATTTAAAACTTGTGATGTCCAATGAGATGGGTCATGAGAAAGAAGTATAGTTGGAAAATTAACATTAACTTTTTTCATAGCAAGCTTTAAATCACCATCTTTATTAAAATTACCTGCACCCCAATTTTCTACACCAACTAAATTAAAAAAAGAACCATTAATATTTAGCACTTTACTATCATTTAGAAGCAAATCAAATCCCATTTCTTTATGAATATTTATCATATTCTTGAAGTTATCGTTCCATTTAGTAGAGCTTCGTTTCCATCCAACATAATCACAGTAATCATGATTACCTAAAACTGAGAACTTACCATATTTAGCTTTAATTTTACTAAGTGTCTGAATATAAGGAACTGCTTCAGAAAAGTAATTATTAACAAGATCACCAGTAAAAACAACAATATCAGGGGATTGATCATTAATAATCATTACAACTTCCTCAAGTTTTTCAATAGAATTAAAACTACCTAAATGTAAATCAGAAATTTGAACAATTTTAAATCCATCAATATTACTATTCCAATTGTTTATTTTTATGTTTGTTTTCTTTACTTTAAAATTATATCTACCAAATAAAACACCAGATAAAAGTGTAACAAAAAGTGTTGATCCTAGAAAAACTGATAGCTTTTGAAGAAAATTATACCTAGAAATTTTAATTCCAATAAAAGAACTATCTCGATCACTAAATAAACTAAATAAAAATCTAAAAAAACGTAAAATATCATCTAAAAGTAAAGGGAAAAGAGCAATTAACTTAGATAACAAAATCATAAAAATTAAAGAACTTATTATTATATCATTATTAAAATGAACAGATGGTGTTCTTTTTTCGTAGTTAATAAAAACATAATAAATAATGAAATAAATAGCAAAAGACAGAAACCAATAGAATGCAGCAAAAAATCTTTTTGAAAAAATAGATTTATTAAATAGCGAAGATATTGAGGAAAATAAATATAAATCTAAAATTCCAAGAAAAAGAATAAAAATAAAGAGTCTAACAAGCATAAAAAATTGAAAGTTTTAAAATAAAAATATTGGCGAAATTAATGAAAATTACTATTGTTTTGATAGCAAAAAAAAATTAATACTAATATTTCTTTTTTACAGTTGATTTTTTCATTGTTCCATTTAAAACTACAAGAAGTTGAATAATTTTATAAAAAATAAAATCATATATCTTTAAAAGGAAAGGGAAATCAGTTCTTCTAACATCTAGTAAAAGAGCTATCCGCTTTTCTGAAGTTTCATTTTTTACTTCATGAATATATGTATCATCAAATAAAACACCTTCACCTTCAGTCCAGCTGTAAGGCTTATTGTCAACAAATATTTGACATACTCCAGACTTTGGAACACTAAGGGCAAGTTGGTATCTTAAAATACCTTTATATGGACCATTATGAGCGGGAATATGCTTTCCAGCATCAAGAATTGAAAAATAAACACCAGAAACATTTTTTAAAGATTTAATAATCCCTACAGTTTTTGGACATTGCTTGATATTAGAAGTATGCCAAAATCCATAAGTTTTAACATTGAACATACTCCAGGCAATACCATCGTTATCTGAAATAAATTCTTGTCCTTTATCAACTTCATGAAATTTTGGTAAAGTATCAGCTTTATTAATTATAGACTCAATTTCTTCTTTAATAACCATCCAATTATCCTCAAGAATAGAATGGTCTTTAAAATAAGTATCCATATCAAGATATGGGGTATTAGTCATTAATCTATTATACATAGATAAATTCCAGTCACGAAACTTCTTAAAAAAAATACTTCTGTTATTTTGCATTGTAAGAAATTATTTAAACAAAAATAATTATAAAATTATAAATTACTATGTAAAGCATAATAATTATTTAGAACAATTCTAATTAAGCTTTAAAGGCACGATTAGGCTTCAACATTTTTTTGATTAAGTCAAGATTTGAAAAATCAATAACGATAAAACTAAAGAAATTATTTTCAGATTCAGAATCTGTACCTGAATCATAAAAATTTACAGATTTATCCTTAGAAAATTCGGAAAGATGTATGAGATGATGTTGAGCAGTATTTTTAGAGTCAGGACCGAAAAAATCCCAAACAAGTTTAACTTTTTGCATAAAATTTAAACAACTTTTTTCCCTTTATTATCACCATCCATCCAATAATTATCCTTAACCTCACCTAAATATTTAACAATTTTATTGCTAAACTGTGTTTCAGCCAGTTTAATTTGATCAAATGTTTCACGCATAATTCTAGTAGCTTTTGATGAACCTTTAACACGTAGCTCTAAATAAAAACCGTTTTTAAGTCCTTTTGCTCTTGTTGTTGGTCTTCCTCTATTGCTCATTATTCTTTAATATTAATTAATAAAATGTTTAAAATTTAAAACTATAATTACAACGAAAAATTAAAATTTATATTGTAAAACTTGAAATTAAAATAAAACCTCAATTTTCGCAAATATAGAATAATTATTTTAACAAAAACTCTTTAATTAAAAGATGAAAATGATGGACTCCTTTTTCCATAGAAGGAGAAAATCTACCATTTTTGTAATATCTAGATTTCACACCATTTTGAACTTTTTGAACAATTTCCTCATCTTCTAATTCAACTTTATTAATGTCAGCACCAGCACCAATATTCATTTTTTCCTCTTTCCAAACATAAGATAAGAACTCAACTTTTGTTTTTGTAGGAGAAATAGGTTTAACAATATTTATTGATAATCCCCAAGGGTAAAAATTAAACATCATATTAGGAAAGAGCCAAAAATAATATGCTGCAACATTTTTACCATAATCTTTAGATGTTGAAGGTAAATCAAAACAATCTTCACCTGTTTTACCAATTCCTATCTGAAGATTAGAATATTTAAATAATTCAACGTCATAATTATTAAAATCCAGAGCTTCATTTAAATCATTGTGAATAAAAGGAATATGAAAACCTTCAAGATAGTTATCACAATAAAGCGCCCAATTTGCATCAATAAAATATTCCTTTGATAAATCTTTTCTTAAATTAAAATCTTCAATTGGCATCCAAGAAATTCTTTTAGACATATCTTCAATAACTAAATTAAATGGAATAATTGGCTCTAGACTTACAAAAATAAATTTATTCCACATAGATAAATCAATAGATGAAAGATGATCATCATTTGAAGGAAAGTTTAGCATACCTTCAGTTTTTGGCATAAAACTAAATTCACCACAAGTATTAAATTGTTTTCCATGATAACCACAAATAATATTATTTTTTATGACAGTTGGAGATTCCAGTAATATATTGCCTCTGTGTGTACAAACATTTGAAAAACAATTAATATTTTTTTTCTCATTATTAATTAAAAATATTGGTTCATCTATAAATTCTTTTAAGAAAACAAATGGTTTAGCAAAATTTTCCAGCTTATAGTTACAACTGGAGTCAATAAATTGCCAAGTTTTTTCAAAAATTTTAATTTTAACATTTTCAAAAGCTTCATTTGAATAATAAAAAGTGCCAGGTAAAGTATTTGATTTTTCTATTTGAATATTAACATTTTTCATATTTACAAATATAATTATGATCTTACAACATCACAAATTGTTGCAAAACTATTTTGTAGATATAAATCAATATTATCTTTATTTATCCATTTAACTTCAGTTATTCCCTCAGAAATTTGTGGAATTAATATTTCTGTTGAGTCAGAGAACATTTTAAACCATGTTGTTTTTTTTAAATATTTAACATTATTTATTTCATATTCATGATAAGTATCAATAATTTTTTCATTTAAAATTAAATTAGTTATACCACATTCCTCCTGAACTTCTCTTAAAGCACATGATTCTATTGTTTCTCTATTTTCTTGTTTTCCTTTAGGCAAATCCCACTTATTATTTCTAAAAATCATTAATAATTCATTTTGGGAATTCGATACAACTCCTCCACCTGCATTTATAACATTAAAATTGGAACAAAAGGAATTCCAATTTTCAGTTATGATTTTTGAATGATTGTTAGTAAAAACTTTATATTTTTGTTTCATGAATAATGATAATGATGTTGCTAAACAAATTGCTAAATATTTATTACAAATTAACGCAATAATTTTACAACCCAACGAACCCTTTACATGGGCCTCGGGTTGGAAGTCTCCTATATACTGTGACAATAGAAAAATACTATCATTCCCCAATATTCGAACTCATATAAGACAAAATATTGCTGAAATTATTAAAAAGAAATACCCAAATGCAAATCTAATTGCTGGAGTTGCTACTGGCGGAATAGCTCATGGCTGCTTAGTCGCTGAAGAACTAGGACTTCCTTTTATTTACGTAAGAGCATCCGCAAAAGAACATGGAAAACAAAACTTAATTGAAGGATATTATAATGATAGTCAGTCAGTAGTAGTGATTGAGGATCTAATAAGTAGTGGGAAAAGTAGCCTATCTGCTGTAAAAGCTTTAGAGGCAGAAGGTTTAGAAATCAAAGGTCTCATTTCAATTTTTAATTATAATTTTGAACAAGCAGACAATAATTTTAAAGATGCAAAATGTGAAAAAACATCTTTATGTGATTACAACATATTAATTAATGAAGCACTAAAGGAAAAATATATTGAAAAGAAAGATATTGAACTTTTAAAAGAATGGAGAATTGACCCATCTATTTGGGGTAATTAATTAAATTTTATTAATTTTGCATAGTTATTTAACAAAATAATTATACTTAATTATGAAATTCAAAAGTCCTATTGTAACATCAAAGTTAAATTGCGAAGAAATTTTCCACAAAATTTCAAATCTTAACAACCTTAAAGATTTACTTCCAAAGGAAATCAATGAATATAGCTCAACTAATGAAACTTGTAGCTTTAAAATCGACAACCTTCCTAAAATTAATCTTAAAATAAAAGATAAAATTAGTTTCGAAAAAATTTCATTAATTGCAATTGACTCACAAGTTCCTTTTAAGATGAATTGTCACTTTAAAGAAATTAATAAAATCACAAATGTATATTTTGAAATTGATGCAGAAATTAATTTCATGATGAAAATTGTTGTTGAGAAACCCCTTGTGAGTTTACTAGATAAATTATCTTCTAAAGTTAAAGATCTTTAAAACAGCATCTGTATTTCTCCATTTTTAAAATTTAATAATCTCCCTTCAGATTCAACAACTATTTCCCATTTGGAATTAATATCAATGATTTTTCCAAAAATCTCTTTATTTTTATATTTAAATCTTGTTTTTTTTCGAAAATTATAAACTTTTAATAAATAATTTTTCTTAAGATCGTTAATGTTAGAATAATTACTGAATGAATTTTCTAAAGATTTTATTAGTTCAGATATTAATATATTAATATTAAATTCTTTCTTTTTTTCATTTATAAATGATGTGGCTAGTGGAGAAAAAGCATCAAATTTATTTTGATTTATATTAATTCCAATACCAATTATTGATTTGAAATTGGATTCAATATTATTTACTAAAATCCCACCAATTTTCTTATCATTAACCATTAAATCATTTGGCCATTTAATCTTCAAATTTTTAATAAAATATTTAGACAAAAAGTCATAAACTGCTAAAGTTATACAAATATTAAATTTGTATATATCATATTTATTTGTTGGATGATTGTAAAGAAAACTTAATAACAGGTTTTTATTTTCTTCGCTTTGCCAATAATTATTACCCTGTCCTCTTCCCTTTTCCTGGAAATTTGTTGAAACTAATGTATTTACATTAATTAAATTCTCTTTTACTAATTTTCTTAAATAAATATTAGTAGAAGAAACAGTATCTAATTTTATATGATTTTTAATAAACAAAAGCTTAGTTTATTTAAATTATTATTTGATTAAAAAGTGTAATTTTGCATCTGTAAATTTAAGAATATAAATGATTAAAAAACCAAATATAAGCTCCACGCTTCTAAAGTCAATAATTCAAAGTATAGAAGATATAAAAGGTCAAGATATAATTTCTCTTGATTTTAAAAAATTAGATAATAGATTATGTAGCTATTTCATTATTTGTTCTGGTACATCAAACACGCATGTAAAAGCTATAAGTAGTAATATACAAAAAAAAATATCTAAAGATTTAAAAGAAAAACCATGGAAAACTGAAGGTGAGTTTACCGGTGAGTGGATTTTAATTGATTATTCAGAAATTATTGTTCATGTTTTTCAAAAAGAAACAAGAGAATTTTACAAACTTGAAGAACTTTGGGGTGATGCAAAATCAAAAAAATATAATTAACAACATGAATAAAAATAAAAAAAGCAATAAATCATTAATTAATCCTAAAAACTTTAAATTTAAAATATACTGGGTTTACATTTTAATTTTTTTATTTTTTGTTGGAATTCAAATGATTGGTACTGAAAAGGCTAGTCCAACAAATTGGAAAAACTTTAACAATAAAATGTTACAAGAAGGTAAAGTTGACAAATTAACTATCGTCAATAAAGAAAAAGTTTTTATTTACATTAAAAAAGAATACCTTTCTGAAGAGCAATTTAAAAATGTAAGTAAAACACCAATTGGAAATTCACAAAATTTAGGCCCTCATTATTTCTTTGAGATTGGCTCTGTAGAGTCTTTTAACTTAGATTTAAAAGAAGCTCAAAAAGATTTTGAATATGATGAAACTTTAACGCCTTCATACGAAACTAGAAAAGATGTTCTTGGTGATATTTTAGGGTGGATTATTCCACTTGTATTTTTTGTTGGAATATGGTTTTTCATAATGAAAAGAATGAGTGGTGGTGCTGGAGGAGGTGGAAGCCAAATTTTTAATATTGGAAAAACTAAAGGGAAATTAGTTGATAAAGCAGACATCAAGGTAACATTTAAAGATGTTGCTGGATTGGAAGGTGCTAAAGAAGAAATAAGTGAAATTGTTGACTTCCTAAAAAAACCTGAAAAATATACAAAGTTAGGGGGTAAAATCCCAAGAGGCGCAATGTTAATTGGCCCTCCTGGAACAGGAAAAACACTTTTAGCTAAGGCAGTTGCTGGAGAAGCAAAAGTTCCATTCTTTTCACTTTCTGGTTCAGATTTTGTTGAAATGTTTGTTGGTGTTGGGGCTTCAAGAGTTAGAGATCTATTTAAGCAGGCAAAAGAAAAAGCTCCATCTATTATATTTATTGATGAAATTGATGCAATTGGTAGAGCTAGAGGTAAAAATGCAATGACAGGATCAAATGATGAAAGAGAGAATACATTAAATCAGTTATTAACTGAAATGGATGGTTTTGGAACCAATTCTGGAGTTATAGTTATGGCTGCAACAAATAGAGCAGATATTCTTGATAAAGCTCTTACAAGAGCTGGAAGATTTGATAGACAAATTTATGTTGACTTACCAGATGTTACTGAGCGAAAAGAAATTTTTGAAGTTCACCTTAAGCCGATAAAAATTGGAAAAGATATTGATGTTAATTTTCTTGCAAGACAAACACCTGGTTTTTCTGGAGCGGATATTGCAAATGTTTGTAATGAATCGGCTTTAATTGCAGCAAGAACTTCTAAAAAAAGTGTTGGAAAACAAGATTTTCTTGATGCTGTAGACAGAATAATTGGTGGATTAGAAAAAAAATCTAAAATTATTTCTCCAAATGAGAAAAAAACTATTGCATTTCATGAAGCAGGTCATGCTGCCATAAGTTGGGTTTTAGAGCATGCCGCACCACTTATAAAAGTAACGATTGTTCCAAGAGGAAAATCTTTAGGAGCAGCTTGGTACTTGCCTGAGGAAAGACAATTAACCACAACAGAACAAATGCTTGATGAGATGTGCTCAGCACTTGGAGGAAGAGCTGCTGAAAAAATATTTTTCAATAAAATATCAACAGGTGCGTTATCAGATCTTGAAAAAGTAACTAAACAAGCCTTTGCCATGGTAAGTATTTATGGTTTAAGTGAAAAAATTGGTAATATATCTTACTATGATTCATCAGGACAAAATAGTGGCTTTACAAAGCCTTATTCTGAGGAAAGAGCTAAATTAATTGACGAAGAAGTTTCTTCTATAATAGAAAAACAGTATAATAGAGCAGTTAAAGTTCTAGAAGATAATAAAGAAAAAGTAATGAAATTAGCAAATGCATTACTTAAAAAAGAAGTTATTTTCAAAAAGGACTTAGAGGATATATTTGGTCTTAGAAAATGGAAATCATATTCTGAAGAACAACTAGAAGAAATAGATCAAAAAAAAATAAAAAAGTAAATACTTAAAATGAATGAAGATTGGGTAAAAGTTTATTCAACTCATGATTTCTTTAAAGCTGAAATAATAAAGAACATGCTTATTTCTAATAACATTGAGGCTATTAGCTTCAATCAAAAAGACTCTTCATATCATTTTGGATTAATTAATATTTTCACTCTAAAAGGTAAATGTGAAAAAGCGAATGAATTAATAAATAATGAATTTTAAGGAGATTTACTTAAGAGCAATTTTTGGAATTATTTATGTTTGCGTCCTTTGGATTGGAACATCATACTCACAAAATTCATTTTTAGTACTTTATTTTACAATATTGTTATTTGCTTTGTATGAAATGTGGCAATTAAGAAAAGGAAAATCAAAAATAATTGCTTTTTTATATGTACTTGTACCACTTTGTATCATCCAATTATTTGGTTTAACTGATGAAAACTATCCAAATTTATTATTTGATCCTTCTCCAATATTAATGATGCTAGTATTCACATGGACATTTGATACTTTTGCATTTCTTATTGGAAGTAAATTTGGTATTAACAAAATTGCTCCTAAAATTTCACCAAATAAAACCTGGGAAGGTTTTATTGGAGGACTAATCTTTACATTAATAATTTGCTTTATTATAACTGATCATAATATAATCGTAATTAAAACAGAACATTTTAATAACTATATAATGGCTTTTTTCACTCCATTTACAGCAAGTTTAGGAGACTTTATAGAATCTTATTATAAAAGACAAGCTGGCGCGAAAAACTCAGGCAAAATCCTTCCCGGTCATGGAGGTATTTTAGACAGAATTGATGCAATAATGATTACAATACCAACTTTATACATTTATATTAATATAATTTAAAAAATGAAATTACACAAAGAAGGAAAAATTATACTAAGAAATTTATTTATTACGTCAATAATACTACTATTGGGTTCAACTCTGAAGCTAATACCAATCTTCATCTTTTATATAATATTTTTGTTATTCATCATTTCCTTAAACTTCTTTAGAATTCCAAAAAGAAAGTTTGAAAAAAAGGAAGGTATAATTTACGCTCCTTGCGATGGAAAACTTGTAGTAATTGAAGAAACTAATGAAAATGAGTACTTTAAAGATCGAAGATTACAAGTGTCAATATTTATGTCTCCTTTAAATGTTCATAACAACCTCTACCCTATTTCTGGTGTAGTAAAATATTTAAAATATCATCACGGAAAATTTTTAGTTGCATGGAACCCAAAATCTTCAACTGATAATGAAAGAAGTACCGTCGTTGTTAAAAATGAGAAAATTGAAATTCTTTGCAGACAAATAGCAGGCGCCTTAGCTAGAAGAATTATTACATATTCAAAATTAAATGATGAAGTTAATGTTTCAGATGAGCTGGGCTTTATAAAATTTGGATCTAGAGTAGACATATATCTACCATTAGGAACAAAAATTAAAGCAAAGTTAGACCAAAAAATGGTTGGAGGAAAATCAATAATAGGAACTTATTAAATTAATTAATATATTTGCTTTACATCAAAAAAATCATACAAAATGAAAAAATCAATAATTTTAACAATTGCACTAATATTTTTAGTTACAATATCATCTAATGCTCAAATGGTAGCTGCAAAATTAGCTACTGAAAAATCTAATGAGAATAAAAAAGAATTAGTTGTTAAAGAAAAAGATAAAAAAGTAGCAAAAGGTTTTAATTTTAACAAATCAAATAAATACCTAAAGAAAGAATCATGTTCATCTTCAGATTCTAAAAAATCATGTTGTTCCAAAGAGAAAGAAAAAAGTAGCTCTACAGCAAATAAAGCAACCTGTAGTTCAGACACAAAAAAACAATCATCATGCGCTTCTTCAGAAAAAGCAAGTTGTTCTTCTGACAATAAAAAAGATGGATGCTGTTCTTCAAAAAAGATTGAAGAATGTTCTAGTTCTACTGCTAAAACTTGCTGTAAATCAAAAGAAGATAAATAGTTATAATTAATTACACATTATAAAGCCACTATTAGTAGTGGCTTTTTTTTATAAAAAATATGGAATTCTTAAATAAAGAGTTAGAAAATTATATAGAAGAGCATAGTACTAAAGAACCAAAACTTTTATCTGAATTAAATAGAGAAACATGGTCTAAAGTCTTAATGCCCAGAATGCTTAGTGGGCATATTCAAGGAAGAGCATTAAGTTTTTTCAGTAAAATGATAAAACCTATAAATATTATTGAAATAGGAACATATACAGGATATTCTGCTTTATGTTTAGCAGAAGGAATAAACGCTGATGGAGAACTTCATACAATTGATATAAATGAGGAAAATACATTATTAGCAAATAAATATTTCAAAAAATCAAAATACAATAACAATATCATACAGCATATTGGTAAAGCGTTAGAAATAATCCCAACGATTAATAAAAAATTTCAGCTTGCATTTATTGATGCTGATAAAGAAAATTATTCAAAATATTTTGATCTATTACTTGAAAAAATGGATGTAAATGGCATAATTATTGCCGATAATGTATTATGGAGTGGTAAAGTGATTTTAGATGAAAAAGATAATGAAACTCTGGCTTTAGATAATTATAATAAAAAAATTTCAAATGATAATAGAGTTGAAAATCTTCTGCTAGGTATTAGAGATGGTCTAATGATGTCAAGAAAAATAAAGTAATATAAATGCTAGACTTTAATAATACCAAAAATGCTTTTGAGGATAAAAACAATTTTGATCTAAAAAGAGCATATATACTATTTAGTACAATTAAAAACCCAATAATTTCAAAAACATTAACATCATTATTAAAATTTGCTCTTTATGTAAAAATACCAATAGTTCCAATAATAAAATGGACGATTTACAAACATTTTTGTGGAGGGGAAACAATTTCTAAAAGTCAACCAACTATAGATAAATTATGGGATTCAAGAATCGGAACGATACTAGATTATTCTGCTGAAGGAAAAAAAAATGAAAGTGATTTTATAAAAGTTTTCAATCAGACATTAAAATCTATTAAAATCTCAAAAAATAATAAAAAAATCCCTTTTGCCGTTTTTAAATTAACAGGTATATCAAATTTCAATTTACTTGAAAAAATTAATTCAAATCTTGATTTAAGTATAGATGAAAAGCATGAATACGAGAAATTAATAGAAAGAGTTGATATAATATGTTCTACAGCAAAAGAGTGTAATACACCAGTATTTATAGATGCAGAAGAAAGCTGGATTCAAGAAACTATTGATAACATTGCGTTAATTATGATGGAAAAATATAACACTAATGAAGTATTCATATATAATACCGTACAATTATATAGAAATGATAGAATAAATTATATCAAAAGTATAATTCAAAAAGCAAAAGATAATAGATTTAAAATTGGGTTTAAACTTGTTAGAGGTGCATATCATGAAAAAGAAATAGAAAGATCAAGGACAATGAACTATAATTGTCCTGTTCACCTTAAAAAATCAGAAACTGACAATGACTACAACAAGGCTATAGAAATTTGTTTAAATAATATTTCTATAACATCAATATGTGCTGGAACACATAATGAGAACAGCACTTTATATTTAGTAAAATTAATGTCAAAATTTAATATTAAAAACACTGATAATAGAATATATTTTTCACAACTTTTAGGAATGAGCGACCATATATCATATAATCTATCAAAAGAACAATTTAACACTAGTAAGTATGTTCCTTATGGACCGGTTAAAGATGTTATGCCATACCTTCTAAGAAGAGCAGAAGAAAACACATCAATTTCTGGGCAAATGGGTAGAGAACTAAAAAATATAATTTCAGAAATTAAAAGAAGAAAAAAATAATTCTATTCACAATATTTACTCACCCCATCTATCATGTTTAAATCTAATACAGTAACTCTATCTTGAATATCACAGTATTCAAAAATAACTTCATAATTTTCTAATTTTTCTTTATTTTCAATATAAAAAATTTGACATGGAGATTTAATTGTCTGACTTTTATCAAAATTCACCTTGCCATTATTTAAAACTGACAACATTAAATCTTTAGAAATATCATATTCCATCATTTTACAATTTACTTTTTCAGAAATTATAGTTGAATCAGTTATTAAATGATTAATTACTCTCTTATTAATATTAAAATAATCAATATAAGCATAAAATGTATTCTTAAGTCTATTTTCTGGCCCCATTGAAAGAAACATAATACTTATAAAAACTCCAAATCCAAAAAAAATTAATCTTCTTAACATAATATTTATCTAAATGGTAAAATTAGATTTAAATCTTTAAAATTATAACTAAACTTGTTAGAAATAATTTGATTAGTGAGCATAGAATTAAATGTATAAACTCCACTTCTTAAATATTCATATTTAATAATAGAATTTTCTAATCCTCCTTCAAAACTAATTTCATTAATTATTGAACATAAAATATTACTTATAGAGATAGATGCACTTCTTGAAACTCTAGAAGCAATGTTTGGGACACAATAATGAATTACACCATGTTTAGTAAAGATAGGGCTTTCGTGATTAGTTATAGTTGATGTTTCACAACACCCTCCCTGATCAATACTTACATCAATTATAACTGAACCATTTTTCATTCTTTTAACCATATCTTCAGAAATTATATATGATGAATCATCTTCTAATCTTTTTGCAGTTATAAGAACATCTGTATTAATTAATGAATTTATCAGTTGGGATTGCTGCAATGTAGATGTCATTATAGATTTACTAACATTAGTTTGTATTCTCTTTAATTTATATAGAGAGTCATCAAAAACAGTTATTGAGGCACCCAGTCCTAATGCTGCTTGACAAGCATATTCAGCAACATTTCCAGCGCCTATAATTAAAACATTAGTTGATATTGACCCAGACACACCTCCAAACATTAAACCTCTACCACCGTGTTCATTACTTAAATATTCACCAGCAATTAATATTGAAGTTTTTCCAGCAATTTCACTCATACTTCTAACAAATGGAAATTCTCCCATCTTATCTTTAATAAACTCAAAAGCTAAAGAAGTAATATTTTTTTTCAATAATAAATCAAAAAACTCGAAATTTCTAGTGTTTAGTTGAACTGCTGAAAAAACTATTTGATTAGGTTTCATTAATTTAATCTCTGACAATGTTAGTGGCTCAATTTTTAAAATATAATCAGATTTAATCACATCTTCTTTTGAAGAAATTATTGCACCAGCTTTAATGTAATCATTATCGAGAAAACTTGATTTTAAGCCAGCATTCGACTCAACTAAAACCTTATGACCTTTTTGACATAAAAATGACACTGAGTCTGGGGTTAAACTAACTCTATTTTCTTGAAAAGAAGTCTCTTTGAGAACTCCAATTTCTAAAGATGAAAAAGAATTTTTAATCTCTAACCTTTCCTCCTTTGAAGAAGTCAAAAATTCTTTAATATTATGACTAACAGACACTTAATATATATTTTTTAAAAATACAACTCTCTTTTTATTTTCAATGGAAATTCTAACTTCTAGATAATTCTTTGGAATAAATTCAGTAATTATTTCTGGCCATTCAATAAAACAATAATTATCATTATAAATATATTCTTCAAAACCTAAATCAAAGACTTCTTCTTTATTTTTTATTCTATACATATCAAAGTGAAACACCTTTTTGTTATCAGAGGTTAAGTATTCATTTACAATTGAAAAAGTAGGACTAGAAATTTGATCTTTAACATTTAAAAATTTACACAAAGAATTTATTATTGTTGTTTTCCCTACTCCCATTTCACCGAAGAATAAAATTTTCTTAAAATGAGAAAATGAAAGAATCGATAAAGAAATTTGATCTAATTCTTTTAGAGAACCAATAATAATTTTTTTGGAACTCATTTATTTTGGATCAAGAGTAATGATTGGCAGTAACATTTCTTCAAGCGAAACACCACCATGTTGATATGTATTTTTATAGTAATTGGCAAAATGATTGAAATTATTTTGATAGACAAAATAATAATCTTCTTTAGCAAAGATATATTTACTACTAATATTCTGCATTGGTAAACAAAATTCTTTAGGATTTGTCATTTCAAAAACATCATTGTTAATGTAGTTAAGATTTTTACCTTGTTTGTACCTAAGATTAGGGTTAACTTTTTTATCACCAATAACTTTAGATGGTCTAGTAACATTAATAGTACCATGATCAGTAGTTATAATAAGTTTAGATCCTAAGCTTGAGATTTTTTGTAAGATTTCAATTAAAGGGGAATGTTTAAACCAAGATACTGTTAGAGATCTATAAGCAGAATCATCATCAGCTAATTCTTTTATGACCTTCATATCTGTTCTAGCATGTGACAACATATCAACAAAATTATAGACAATTACATTTAATGCATTATTTTTAAGATTAGGAATTTTACTTACAACTTTTCTAGCATAATCTATATTTGTAATCTTAGTATAAGAAACTTTGAAATTATCATTGCTTAGTCTATTCAGCTGTTCTTTTAAGAAAAATTCTTCATACATATTCTTCCCCCCTTCATCTTCGTCATTTAGCCATTTATCTGGGTATTTATTTTGAATTTCTGAAGGATGAAGTCCAGCAAAAATTGAATTTCTTGAATACTGAGTAGCTGTAGGTAAAATACTAGAGTATAAACTATCATCAACAACATTAAAATTCTTTTGCACTAGTGGCTCAATAACCTTCCACTGATCATATCTTAAATTATCAATTAAAATCATGAATGTTGATTTGTCATTATTAAGATGAGGGAAAACTTTTTCTTTAAAAATATTATGAGATAGTAATGGCGCATCAATATTATCTATCCAACTCTTATAATTATTTTTAATAAATCTAAAAAATTGGGTGTTAGCTTCAGATTTTTGAATATTAATAATTTCATCAATGCTTGAGTCAGTAGATTTAGAAAGTTCTAACTCCCAAAAAATTAATTTTTTATAAACTTCATACCAATCATTTATATTTTGACAATTTGATAATGATAGTGAAATGTTACGAAATTCTTGTTGATATTTTCGTGTTGTTTTCTCATCAACAAGTCTAGAAGAATCAATATTCTTTTTAATTGACAATAAAATTTGACTTGGGTTAACAGGTTTAATTAAATAATCTGAAATCTTCGAGCCAATTGCCTCTTCCATTATACTCTCTTCTTCACTTTTAGTAATCATAATAACTGGAACACTAGCGTACTTTTCATTAATAATAGATAAAGTTTCTAATCCAGATAGACCAGGCATATTTTCATCTAAAAAAATTAAATCAAAACTATATTCTTCTAAAATGTCAAGTGCTTTATCTCCACTATTAGCAGAGGTTACATTATAACCTTTTGAAGTTAAATATATTATATGAGGTTTTAAAAGATCTATCTCATCATCTACCCATAAAATTTTAATCATAATATTCTTTATTCATTTATTTTAAAAAACGATATTTGTAAGAGTGTACAAAATGGAAAAATACAAAATAATTAATGATCCAATTTATGGTTTCATAAAGATTGAAAGCAAAATTATTTATGATTTAATAAATCACAAATATTTTCAACGTTTACGAAGAATCTCACAGCTAGGACTTTCGTATTTAGTTTATCCAGGAGCGCAGCACACACGTTTTCAGCACGCACTAGGCAGTCTTCACTTAATGGATAAGGCCATTCAACAATTAACAAATAAAGGCCATGAAATAACATCTACTGAACAAGAAGCATTGAGAATTTGCATCTTACTTCACGATATTGGTCATGGTCCATTTTCACATGCATTGGAGAAGATTTTAGTTAATGAGATAAATCATGAACAATTAACTCTAATGTTTATGAAACATTTAAACGAAGAGTTTAATGGGAAATTATCTATTTCTATAGAAATATTTAAAAACACCTACAAAAAGAAATTCCTTCATCAACTAGTCTCATCTCAACTAGATATGGATAGATTAGATTACTTAAAAAGAGATAGTTTTTTCACTGGAGTAACAGATGGAAATATTGGTACAGAAAGAATTATTAATATGCTTAATGTTGCAGATGGAAACTTAGTTATTGAAGAAAAGGGAATATATTCAATTGAAAAATTCATTTTAGCAAGAAGGTTAATGTATTGGCAAGTTTATTTACACAAAACTGTTATTTCTTCTGAAAACATGTTGATGAAATTAATTAAGAGAGCAAAATTTTTGATTAGCAATGGAGAAGAAATATTTATAACCTCAAATCTTTTATATTTTCTTAATGACGATTTCTTAGAAGATTTGAATAGAGGTCAAAAAAGAATAATTGAACAATTTGCACAACTTGACGATTACGATATTTATTTTTGTCTTAAAAAATGGCAAAATAACTCTGATAAAATACTTTCACTTCTCTCAAAGAACTTACTTAACAGAAATATCAATAAAATTATCATTGAAACTAAAAAAATAGATTCAGAAAAAATTATTAATATAAAAAATAAAGTTTCACAAGAATTTCAATTGAATAACAGTGAAGTTGAATTTTTAGTGATTAATGATCAAGTTTCAAATCATGTATATAACGAGGATAACTCAAATATTAATATTTTAATGAAAAATAATGAGATTGTAGACTTGGCAGAAGCATCAGATCATTTTAACATCAAAGCTTTGAATAATAAAACAAAAAAATATTTTATCTCTTATCCAAAATTAACTAGCTAAGAAATAAAAATAAAATCACAAATAATTCTTAACTTTACCAAATGAGATATACTATTAATGAAATAGCAAATTTACTAGATGGAAAAGTAATTGGAAATAGTAATATCTCTATAAATAATATTCAAAAAATAGAAGTTGCACAAAAAGGTGACATATCATTTATTGCAAATTCAAAATACCTTAAACACCTATCATTAACAAAAGCAAGTGCTGTAATAATTGATAATAATTATAATTATGACGGCATTGACAACACTACATTAATTGTTGTAAATGACGCCTATTTATCTCTAGCAAAATTGATTCAAAAATTTGAAAAGAAACAAAATATAAAAAATATAATTTCTGACAAATCAGAAATAGGAAATAATTTAAAATCTGGAGATAATTTATCTGTTGGTTCATTTACAAAAATAGGAGATAATGTCAAAGTGGGAGATAATGTCACAATAATGAATAACTGTTCTATTGGAGATGATGTAATTATCTCTGATAATACAATAATTTACCCATCTGTAAATATATATCATTCATGTGAAATTGGCATAAATAATATCATTCACTCTGGAGTAGTTATTGGATCAGATGGTTTTGGTTTTGCCCAAAATAAAAAATCCTTTAATAAAATTGCTCAAATTGGTAATGTTAAAACAGAAGGAAATGTTGAAATTGGTGCAAATACAACAATTGATAGAGGAACAATTGGTTCAACATTAATTAAAAGTGGTGTTAAATTAGATAATCAAATTCAAATTGGTCACAATGTTACTGTTGGATCAAACACCGTTATTGCAGGCCTTGTTGCTGTAGCAGGATCAACAATGATTGGTGATAATTGTATGATTGGAGGACAATGTGCAATAGCAGGACATTTAAAAATTGGTAATAATGTCAAAATTGCTGGTAATAGTGGAGTTGGTTCTAATATAAAAGATAATCAAACTATTCAAGGAATCTATGCATTTAATAAGCAAGATTTTCAAAGGTCATATATTATGTTTAAAAGACTTCCTCTACTTTCTGAAAAAATTGATAGACTTATGAAGCATTTTAAATAATGTATCAAAATACACTTAAAGATAAAATTTCATTCTCTGGTATTGGTATTCATTCAGGATTATCAGCTAATATAATAATTAGTCCTGCAAATGATAATCAAGGTATTTCATTTATTAGAACAGATATTGACAGAAAAATAAGTGTTTTAGCAAACTTTAAAAATGTTTCTTCAACAATTAGGAGTACAAACCTAAAATATAAAAACATTGAAATTCACACTGTAGAACATCTGTTAGCTGCATTATATTATGCTAAAATTGATAATGCTACTATAGAAATTGACAATTTAGAAGTGCCAATTCTTGATGGTTCAAGCGATGACTTTGTGAAAGAAATAAAAAAAGTAGGCATTAAACAACTTAATACAAAAGCAAATTATTTTATAGTTAAGGAAAAAATGGAATTTTCTGATAAGATTTCTGGCTCACATTATTTAATTGAGCCTTCAGAAAAGTATTCTATAAATACTAAAATAAGCTATAAAGATTTTTTTTTTAAAAACAACACCGCTATTCTTGAAGATATTAATAATTTTGAAATTGAAATAGCTTCTTCAAGAACTTTTTGTTTTTTAGATGAAATTGAATTTTTAATTCAGAAAAATTTAATAAAAGGTGGGGATTTAAATAATGCAGTTGTTTTTATAAAAAATAATGTTAGCGAAAGTTTAAAAAATTTAATATTTGAAAAATACAATATAAGCATAAAAGAAAATTCTGTTCTTAACAATAAAAAATTAAGATTTAGTAATGAACCAGCTCGTCATAAAATACTTGATATTATTGGTGACTTCAGCTTACTAAATAAGAGATTTAAGGGAAAGATAACTTCTTATAAGCCTGGACATAAAAACAATATTGCTTGTATAAATTATATAGATAAAATTATGCGTGATCAAGAAAAAAAAATAGGACCTCAAATAGATTTAAGTGAAAAACCATTCTATAACACTGAGGATATTAAAAAAATCTTACCACATCGAGAACCATTTCTATTTATTGATGAAATTAGAGAGTTAGGAGAAGATTATATTATTGGTGTAAAGTATGTACAAAAAAATGAAGATTATTTCAGAGGTCATTTCCCAAAAGAACCAGTAATGCCTGGCGTATTACAACTTGAAACTATGGCCCAAGCTGGAGGAGTTTTAATACTCAGCACAGTTGAAAACCCACAAGATTACCTTACATTTTTTATGAAAATTGATAATGCTAAGTTTAAGCAAAAAGTTATTCCAGGAGATACAATAATTTTTAAATTAGAACTTATCTCACCAATAAGAAGAGGTTTGTGTCACATGCATGGAAAAGGATATGTAAATAATAAAATAGTTGTGGAAGCTGATTTATTAGCTCAAATTGCTAAAAAACAATAATTAGTTTCATTAACTGTTCTATTTAAAGAATAAATAGATACTTTTAATAATAAAATATGCATCATCCATTATCATCAATAAATCCACTTGCTAAAATTGCTAGAAATGTTGTTATTGAACCATTTGTTTGCATTGAAAAAAATGTGGAAATTGGAAGTGGTACTTGGATTGGCTCTAATGTTACTATTATGGAAGGAGCTAGAATTGGAAAAAATTGTGAAATTTTTCCTGGTGCTGTAATTTCTGCAATACCTCAAGATTTAAAATTTGATGGAGAGGCCTCTTTAGCAATAATTGGGGATAATACAATTATACGAGAATGTGCAACTGTAAACAGAGCAACGTCTGCGACTGGAAAAACAGTTGTTGGAGATAACTGCTTAATAATGGCTTATGCTCATATTGCTCATGATTGCTATGTTGGAAATCATTCAATTATTGTTAATAATGTTGCTCTAGGAGGACATGTCACAATTGGAGAACACGCAATAATAGGTGGCCTAACTGCGGTTCATCAATTTGTTAATATAGGAGATCACACTATGATCTCTGGGGGGTCTTTAGTTAGGAAAGATGTACCTCCGTTTATTAAAGCTGGAAGAGAACCATTATCTTTTATTGGCATTAACTCTATTGGCCTAAGAAGACGTAACTTTAGTGAAGATGAAATTCAAGAAATTCAAGAAATTTATAGATTTTTATATCAAAAAAATTTCAATAACAGTCAAGCAATTAATAAAATAGAAATAGAATTTAAAGCTTCAATTAATAGAGATAAAATAATTGATTTTGTTCAAAAATCTGTTAGAGGTATTATGAGAGGCTATAACCAAAATAAATAAAATGGCAACAACAGCAGAATTTAGAAATGGTCTTTGTATTCAGTTTAATGGAGACCCATGGAAAATAGAATCTTTCCAACATGTAAAACCTGGAAAAGGTCCTGCATTTGTAAGAACAAAAATCAGAAATCTAAACACAAAAAGATTATTAGAAAATACATTTACTTCAGGAGTTAAAATTGAAATCATAAGAATTGAAAATAGAAAATATCAGTTTCTTTATGCTGAAAAATCTGACTATCACTTAATGAACACAGAGGATTTTGAACAAATAATGTTACAAAAAGATTTTATTGAAAATGTTCATTTCTTAAAAGAGGGTGAAAATATTGACGTACTTTTTCACGCTGATGAAGGCAAACCCTTATCAGCATCTCTTCCTGCTCATGTTATCTTAACAATTAAACATACTGAGCCGGGGATGAAAGGAAATACAGCTACAAATACTTTTAAGCCAGCCACAACAGAAACAGGAGCAAACATTCAAGTTCCTTTATTTATCAATGAAGGTGATAAAATTAAAATTGAGACTTCAAAAGGTGCTTATATGGAAAGAATAAAATAACAAATATTTTTATGAAAAAACATAATTTTAGTGCTGGACCTTGCATCCTTCCACAAGAAGTTTTAAAAAAAGCTTCAGAAGCTATTTTAGATTTTAATAATGATAATTTATCACTCATTGAGATCTCGCATAGAAGTAAGCCTTTTGTACAAGTTTTAGAAAGAGCTAAAGAGCTAGTTATAGAATTATTAGATGTTCCAAGTGACTACTCAGTACTTTTTCTTCAAGGAGGGGCAAGTTTAGAATTTTTAATGACTCCATATAATCTTCTTAAGAAAGATGGTAAATGTGGATACTTAAATACTGGGACATGGTCAAAAAAAGCAATTAAAGAGTCATCAAAAATTGGAGAAACATTAATTATTGCAGATTCATCTGATAAAAACTTTAATTACATACCAAAAAATTACTCTATTCCTCATAATTTAGATTATGTTCATTACACTTCAAATAATACAATTTTTGGAACACAATTTAATCATATTCCAGAATCAAATAATATTTTAGTTTGTGATATGTCTTCTGATATTTTTAGCAGAAAAATTGATGTCTCTAAATATGGACTTATTTATGCAGGAGCACAGAAAAATATGGGTCCAGCAGGAACAACATTAGTAATTGTTAAAAATAATATACTAGGAAAAACTAATAGAGATATTCCTTCAATGTTAGATTATATGGTTCATATTGAGAAAGAAAGCATGTATAACACCCCACCAGTATTTGCTATTTATGTGTCTATGTTAAATCTTGAATGGTTAAAGAAAAATGGTGGAATCAACTGGATTGAAGAAGTTAATAACAGAAAAGCTCTAAAATTATATACAGAAATTGATAGAAATAAACTTTTTGAAGGATTAGCTAATACAAATGATCGCTCAATGATGAATGCAACATTTAAATTAAAGAATGAAAGTTATGAGAATCATTTTGAGCAATTATGTCTTAAACATGGGATAAACGGCCTAAAAGGGCATAGATCAGTAGGAGGCTATAGAGCCTCTATGTATAATGCTCTACAAGAAGAAAGTGTAGATGTACTAATTAACATAATGCAACAAATAGAAAAAGAAAATAATGATTAAAGTACTAGCAAATGATGGAATATCATCAAAAGGAGTTGAAAAACTTGAAGAAAATGGTTTTAATGTACTAACTGAAAAAATTAACCAAGAAGATTTAATTGAAAAGATTAATAATAAAAATATTGAAGTTTTATTAGTCAGAAGTGCTACTAAAGTAAGAAAAGATATTATTGATAATTGTCCAAATTTGAAAATTATTGGAAGAGGCGGTGTTGGCATGGACAATATTGATGTTGATTATGCAAGAGAAAAAGGAAAACATGTTATAAATACTCCAGCTTCATCATCTAATTCTGTCGCTGAATTAGTATTTGCACACCTATTCGGCATGGTAAGGTTTTTATTTGCTTCTAACAGACAAATGCCTATGGAGGGAGACTCTAACTTTAAAGAACTTAAGAAATCATTTTCTTCCGGCATAGAACTTTCCGGAAAAACCTTAGGAATAATAGGATTTGGGAGAATTGGTCAAGAAGTTGCTAAAAAAGCTATTGGACTAGGGATGAATGTTTTAGCTCACGATAAACACACTAAAGATACTGATGTTACAATTCATTTTTTTAATGGTGATAAAAAAACTTTTAATATTGAAATTAATGATTTAGAAACTGTTTTAAAAGAATCAGACTTTATAACTGTTCATGTTCCAAAAATCGATAAAAAAGCAGTTATTGGGGCTAATGAAATAGGGTTAATGAAAACTGGTGCTGGAATAATTAATACTTCTAGAGGTGGAGTTATTGATGAAACAGCATTAATGTTTTCTTTAGATAAAGAGAAATTAGCTTATGCCTCATTAGATGTTTTTGAAGATGAGCCAACACCAAGTATACATCTTTTAATGCATAATGCTATTTCATTAAGTCCACATATTGGCGCTGCAACTAATGAAGCTCAAGAAAGAATAGGATTAGAATTAGCTGATCAAATAATTGCTATTTATAAATAAATGGCAAGAGTTTTTCCATTCAAAGGTATAAGACCTTTAAGAGATAAAGCTAATCTTGTTACAACAAGATCATATCTATCATACAGTGATGAAATTCTTAAAGAAAAACTTGATAATAATCCTTTTACATTTTTACATATTTTAAATCCTGAGTATAATAACAAGTTTAAACATACTGGTATTCAAAAATTTAAATTGATAAAAAAGAAATTTTTATCATTTATCGATTCAGAGATACTAATTAAGGAAAAAAATGATGTTTTCTATATTTATCAGCAAAAAACAAAATCTAAAAAAGTAACAGGTATTATTGCTAAAACTTCAATAGAAGAGTATAATAATGGTAAAATAAAAAAACATGAAGAAACAATTCTAGAAAGAGAGAATATGTTCAAAGAGTATTTAGGTGAAACAAAATTTAATGCTGATCCTGTGTTGCTCACACACACAAAAAATTTAGATATTGAAAATATTATAAATAAATATATTTTAGAAAGATCTGAATATGAATTTACCACTACGGATAAAATTTGTCATAAATTATGGATTATTGATAGTAAAAAAGATATAAATAAAATTCAAAAATCTTTTAATTCAATTGATGCACTATATATTGCTGATGGACACCATAGATCTGCATCATCATCACTACTAAGCAAAGAATCAAATTTAAAAGGTAAAGATTTTTTTATGAGTTTATTAGTAGATGAGGATCAAATCGAAATTTTTAATTTCAATAGATTAATAAAAAATATAAATAATCACTCAGTTGAAAATATTATAAAATTAATAAGTGAAAGATGTAATATTAAAAAGATAGGTAATTTTGAATATATTCCTCATGAAAAAGATGAGATATCTATGTATATTGATAAAAACTGGTATAGTATTAAATTTAATAATACACAAAACTTGAATTGTGTAGTTGAACAATTAGATCCATCACTACTTTTTGAAAACATACTCAAACCAATTTTTAAAATTGAAGATGAAAGAAAAGATAAAAATCTAGAATTTATTGATGGAAAAAGACCATTTAAAGAATTCCAAAATTTAGTGGATTCAAAACAATATAGTATAGTATTTATATTAAAACCAATAGATATAAGTCAAATAAAAAAAGTTGCAGATAATAAATTAAGTATGCCACCAAAAAGCACATATATAGAACCAAAACTAAGATCTGGACTAATCATATATGAAATAGAATAGTGTCAATTACAAAAAACCTTATTAATTTAAAAAAAAATTTACCTTCCGATATTGAGCTAATAGTCGTTTCAAAGACAAGAAGCAACGAAGAAATATTAGAAGCATATAATACTGGACATATTAATTTTGGCGAAAATAAAGTACAAGAACTGGTTAACAAACATGAGAACTTACCAAAAGAGATTAAATGGCATATGATTGGTCATCTACAAAGTAATAAGGTTAAATACATCGCAAAATTTATTGACTTAATCCATACTGTTGACTCAGTAAAAATTTTAAAGGAAATTAATAAACGAGCCAAAATTGAAAACCGAATAATTGATTGTTTATTACAAATTAAAATTGCAATAGAGGAAAATAAATTTGGGTTTAATTTTAAAGAAATTGATGAAGTAATAGCTTTTACTAAAGAATTAAAAAATATTAAAATTAGGGGAGTAATGGGAATGGCAACAAATACTGATAATTCTTTTCAAATTAAATCTGAATTTGATTTAATTAATGATATCTACAAAAAATATTATTCAAAAAATTTTAATATTTTGTCAATAGGAATGAGTTCCGACTACAACATTGCTGTTTCAAAAAATAGTAATATGGTAAGAATTGGAAGTGCTATATTTGGAAAAAGAATAAAAAATTTATGAAGCAAATAATCAAAACAAATAAATCACCACTGGCAATAGGTCCTTACAGTCAGGCTATTTTATCGGACAGAACTTTATATGTTTCTGGACAAATATGCTTAAATACTAATGGAGATTTAATGAATAATAGCATAGAAGAGGAAACAATTCAAGTATTGAAAAATATAGAGAATATTTTAAAGGAAGCAAATATGACATTTAATAATGTTGTAAAAACAACTATTTTTTTAAAAGATTTAAATAATTTTTTAGAAGTAAATTCAATTTATGCAAAATATTTCCAAAATCATCTTCCAGCTAGAGAAACTGTTGAAGTTTCAAGATTACCAAAAGATGTAAATATTGAAATTTCTACAATTGCAGTTTTATAGAATGGAGTTGCTTAAAGGAATCATAAATGGTGAGAGAGAATCCTTATCTAAAGCAATAACATTAGTTGAAAGTAGCTTAGATAAAGACAAAATAGAAGCTGAAATACTCATTCAGAAAATCTCTCATCTTCCAAGCAAATCATTAAGAATTGGTATTACTGGAGTACCTGGAGTTGGGAAAAGTACGTTTATTGAATGCTTTGGGAGGTTTTTATTAAAGATGAATAAAAAAGTTGCGGTTTTAGCTATTGACCCAACAAGTATGGCAAATCATGGAAGTATTTTAGGAGATAAAAGTAGAATGCACCAACTTTCAAAAGAAAAAAATGCATTTATAAGACCAAGCCCAACATCTGGAACTTTAGGAGGAGTGGCAGAAGCCACTAATTCAAGTATTAAAATTTGTGAAGCAGCAGGATATGATATAATATTAATTGAGACTGTTGGAGTTGGTCAGAATGAATTTATGGTTGGAAAATTAGTTGATATTGTTATAGTATTAATGTTATCAAACGCAGGAGATGAATTACAAGGAATTAAAAGAGGAATAATGGAACATGCTGATATTATTGCAATAAATAAATCAGATGGAGATAATATTCAAAATTCAAAAAATGCTATGAATCTATATTCAAATTCATTATCTATGTTTCCTATTCGAAATAATTGGTCAAAGAAAGTAATTTGTTGCTCGGCATTAGAATCATCAGGAATTGATGAACTCTGGAAGTTAGTTGAGAATTATGTGAAAATAATGACTCAAAATAAATTTATTAAATTAAACAGAGCTTCACAACAAATTTTTTGGTTGCACAAAAAAATTAAAGAAGAATTAGGCTTAAAAAAATATAATATACTTAAAAATAATAATTCTATAGAAAAGATTGAAACCGATGTTTTAGAGAAGAACATTTCATTAGAAAAAATACTTAACAATTTTATTTAGTAAAGTAAATGTTTCTTTTCATTTTTAACCCAACCTGCTTTACTCTTATAATCAACAAAAAATATTTTAAGATCTGCTTGATAAGCATAATTAACAAAGAATATTTTTTTGTCTGATTTAATAACATTAGAAAAATACCAAAGACCATTATTTCCACTAGCCTGATATTTTTCTTTTACTTTAAAAATTAATAAATCAGCATTGTATTTATACTTTGTAACAAAGACTTTAACATCTGCTTGATAATTGTAATCAGTAGAAAAAACACTTTGAGAAAAACTATCTAAACAGATTATGAAGAAGAAAAAGAAAAAAATTATATATTTCATACATCGTAAATATATAAAAAACGTTAATGCAAATTTTTATAAATAGTTACATTTGTAAAAATATTTAATAATGACAAAAGTATCTGAGAGACTTAATAGATTAGCTGAAAGCGCAACGCTTGCAATGGCAAGAATGAGTCGAGAATTGAAAGCACAAGGAAAAGATGTTATAGCATTAAGTTTAGGAGAACCAGATTTTGACACTCCAGAATTTATTAAAGAAGCTGCTAAACAAGCTATTACAGATAACTATTCACACTATACTCCAGTACCTGGACTGGTAGAACTTAGAGAAGCTATTGTGGGTAAATTTAAGAGAGATAATAATTTAGATTTCACTACAGATCAGATTGTTACTTCTACTGGCGCAAAACAATCATTAGCAAATTTAGCTCTTAGCTTATTAAATAATGGAGATGAAGTTTTACTACCATGTCCATATTGGGTTTCTTATTCAGAAATCATAAAGCTTGCTGAAGGTGTACCTGTAGAAATTCCCTCTACAATTGACTCCAATTTCAAAATAACTCCACAGCAACTTGAAGAATCTATTACTGAAAAAACAAAAATGCTAATTTTCAGTTCTCCATGCAATCCAAGTGGAACGGTATATACAAAAAAAGAGCTTGTAGATTTTGGTGAAATATTAGTTAAATACCCAAATATAATTATTGTAGCAGATGAAATTTATGAACATATTAATTTTACTGAAGAACACTTTAGTATTGGAACAATAGATCAGTTAAAAGACAGAGTTGTAACTGTTAATGGTGTTTCCAAAGGTTTTGCAATGACTGGATGGAGAGTAGGTTTTATAGGGGCTCCACTATGGATAGCACAGGCATGTAATAAAATACAAGGACAAATCACATCAGCAACATGTGCAATAGCGCAAAAAGCTACAGAAAAAGCAATGTTGGCAGATCCAAAATCTACAACAGCAGAAATGAAAGAAACTTTTCTTAGAAGAAGAGATCTTTTAATAAATGAATTAAATAAAATTGAAGGTATTAAATGTAATATCCCTCAAGGAGCATTTTATATTTTTCCTGACGTATCTTTTTACTTTGGAAAATCAAATGATAAGATAGAAATCAAAAATGCAAATGATTTTTGTATGTTTTTGCTAAATTCCTGCCATGTAGCTTTAGTTGCTGGTGATGCTTTTGGAAATCCTGAATGTGTTAGAATATCTTATGCAGCTGCAGATGAACAATTATTAGAAGCGGCAAAAAGAATAAAAACACAACTAAACACTTTGAGCTAAATGGGGTTAGAAAAAATTCTAAATAACTTTAAATCAAAAAAAATACTTGTAATTGGTGATGCAATTATTGATTCATATTTATGGGGAGAAATTAATAGAATGTCTCCGGAAGCACCTGTTCCAGTTGTTGATGTAAAGGTTAACCAAAATGACAATCGCTTAGGTGGAGCGGCTAATGTTGCATTAAACCTTAAGGAATTAGGAGCCAAAGCAATTTTATGCACAGTAATTGGAAATGATTCTAAAGGAATACTTTTCGAACAGCTAATGAAAGAACAAGGTTTAGGAGTAGAGGGCATGTTAATTTCTGATGGTCGTAAAACAACAACAAAAACAAGAGTTATTGTCAAAGACAGACATCAATTAAGAATAGACGAAGAAGATAAACATCCAATAAAAATTGAAAAGCAATTTCTTAATTTAGTAATAAAAGTTAGTAAAAATATTGACGCTATAATCCTTCAAGATTATAATAAAGGTGTTTTAACAAAAAACATAATTACAAAATTAATTAATTATGCAAATGAAAATAATATCCCAACAATTGTAGACCCTAAAAAAGATAATTTTTTATCCTATAAAAATTGTACTCTATTTAAACCAAATTTACATGAAATATCTGAAGGTCTACAGCAAGAAATAAATCCTGAAAACCTTAAAGAAATTAGAGAAATAACATCTAAATTAAAAAGAAAATTAAAAAGCAACTCAATATTATTAACGTTATCAGACAAAGGGATTTGTATAAACTCTGAAAAACATTTTTATCATTTTAAATCAAAAACAAATAATGTCATTGATGTTTCTGGTGCAGGTGATACAGTTGTATCCATAGCTGCTCTGTGTTTGGCTTGCAAAACTAGTGCAGGTCAATTAGCACAATTATCAAATATTGCTGGTGGAATTGTTTGTGAAAAAGTTGGTGTAGTTCCAATAAATTTTCAACAACTGTATAAAAGAGCAAAGTTAATAACTAATGACTAAAGAAATTACTCCATATTCATCTAAAGATAATAAGAAAATACAAGTCACGCAAATGTTTGACAAAATAGCTAATAGATATGACTTATTAAATCACTCTCTTTCATTAGGTATGGATTTTATTTGGAGAAAAATAGCAGTTAAAAAATTAACAAATAATCCAAAAAAAATTATTGATATTGCTACAGGCACAGCTGACTTTGCAATAAGTGCAACAAAATATACTCAAGCAAATGTAATAGGAATAGATATTTCCAAAGAAATGCTAATTGTAGGTGATATTAAAATAAAGAAAAAAAATCTAGTAGACCGGATTACACTTTTAAAAGGAGATTGTGAAAATCTACCCTTTGAGAATGATAGTTTTGATGCAATGACAGCTGGATTTGGGGTTAGAAATTTTGAAAACCTTGAAAAGGGATTAAAAGAAATGTACAGAGTTTTACAAAAAAATAGTACAGTGGTAATTTTAGAACCATCAATTCCATCAAATCTAATTTTAAAAATATTATTTAAATTCTATTTTTCATATATACTTCCTGCATTAGGAAAAATCTTTTCAAATGATTCTAATGCATACAAATATCTTCCTGAATCAGTTGATGCATTTCCTTCAGGAAAAGATTTTATAAAAGAATTAGAAAATTCTGGATTTAGAAAATGTAAACATATACCTCTATCCTTTGGAATTGTTGCCCTATATACAGCAATAAAATGATTTTGTTTTCGTTGAGAAAATGATGCTTACAAAAAAATATTTTCTTGTTTTTATTTTTATAATAATTAATGTTTCAGCTTTTAGTCAAAGAAATAAGAAACCTTTAAATCTTTCAAATTATGATTTTAAAAAAATACACTTTGGTTTCACTTTAGGAATAAATGCACTAAACTTTAATATTCAAAAACAAAACTCTTCCCTCTCAAATGATTCTCTTTTAATAATTAATTCTCAAGATCAAAAAGGTTTTAATTTAGGTATAATTTCTAATTTTAGGCTTGGAAAATATACTGATTTCAGATTTACACCTTCTTTAGTTTTTGGAGAAAGATTAATAAACTATAACTTTAACAACTCTGATGAAATAGTAAAAAGAATAGAATCTACATTAATAGATTTTCCATTTTATTTAAAGTATAAATCAGCTAGATATAATAACTTCAGAACTTATCTTCTTGGTGGAATTAAATATAGTTTAGATATAGCATCTCAGTATAAAATTGATGATGAAGGACAAGAAATAGTTAAGTTAAACAATAACGATATTATGCTTGAAGGAGGTTTTGGAATTGATTTTTACTTAGAATATTTTAAATTTTCCCCTCAAATTAAAATCTCTCATGGTATTCTCAACTTACTTTCAAAAGATAATACTGTATATACTGAGAGCATAAAAAATCTAAGAACAAACGGGTGGATGCTATCTTTTACTTTTGAATAATATTATAAATATTTGTATAGAAAAATACTAGCTGCACAAGCAACATTTAAAGAGTCCACTCCTTCCCTGTTACTTGGAATCATTATTTTTTTCGTTATAAATTGATCTAAATTATGCGAAACACCACTTGATTCATTACCAAATAATATGAAAGCATTTTCTTCAATTTTTGATTCTTTAATACTCGTTCCATTTAAATCTGCTGAATAAACTGGATATTCAACATTTTCCATAAAGCAAAATAGATCAGTATAAAATAAATTCACTCTAAATAAAGAGCCCATTGAAGATTGAATAACCTTTGGGTTCATGAAGTCTACAGTGTTTTTGGAACAAATTATATTTTTAACTCCAAACCAATCACATAGTCTAATAATAGTCCCCAAATTTCCAGGATCACTTATTTGATCTAAAATTACATTCTTTCCTAAAAATTTATTAAGATCAATATCATGATCTTTTATTCTAACAATCGCTAAAACATTATTTGGAGTAGATAAATTACTAATCTTTTTAAGTTCTGAGTTTGATACTTCATGTAAATTTGAAAGCTCATTTTTTGAATTATCATCTATCCATTTTTTAGTTGCATAAACAGATTGTATAGCAAAATCTGATAGTAATAATTCATTAACAATTTTCTCCCCTTCAACCACAAAAAGTTTATTAATCAATCTAAATTTTTTGATTGAAAGATTATTTATAAACTTAATATTATTTTTTGTTAACATAATTTTGATTATTGTCAATTATATGAAAATATTATAAAAAAAGAGTAACATCTTAAGCACAATATTATAATTTTGTTTAAAAGAAAAAAATATGACAAAATTTGATTTTGGAGTTATTACCGGTAATGCAGTGCAAGAAGTATTCAGCGATGCAAAAAAAAATAATTATGCTCTTCCTGCAGTAAATGTTACAAGCTCAAGTACTGTAAACTCTGTATTGGAAGCTGCTGCAGAAGTAAACTCTCCTGTTATAGTACAATTTTCTGCTGGAGGTTGTCAATTTTTTGCAGGCAAGGGTTTAAGTAACGAAAACCAATTATCTTCAATTGCAGGAGGAATATCTGGAGCAATGCATGTACATCAAATGGCAAAACTATATAATGTTAGTGTTATCTTACATACTGATCATTGTGCAAGAAAACTATTACCTTGGATAGATGGTCTGTTAGATGCTGGAGAAGAGTTTTATGAGCAACATGGAATACCATTATATAGTTCACACATGATAGATTTATCAGATGAACCATTAATTCAAAATATTGAAACCTGTAAACATTATTTAGAAAGAATGAGTAAGATCGGAATGACTCTTGAAATTGAATTAGGAATTACTGGAGGAGAAGAAGACGGAGTTGATAATACAAATATTGATAGTAATAAATTATACACACAACCAGAAGAAGTTGCTTTTGCTTATGAAGAATTAATGAAGATTAGTGATAAATTTACTATTGCTGCTGCATTTGGAAATGTTCATGGAGTTTACAGACCTGGAAATGTAAAATTAACACCAAAAATTTTAGATAATTCTCAAAAACATGTTGAAGAAAAATTTTCAACTAATAAAAAGCCAATTAATTTTGTCTTTCACGGTGGTTCTGGATCTTCTTTTGAAGAAATTAGAGAAGCTATTTCTTATGGAGCAATAAAAATGAATATTGATACTGATCTTCAATGGGGTTTCACTATTGGAACTAGAAATTATTTTGATAAATTCAGTGAGTATGTAAAAACACAAATTGGTAACCCAGATGGAAAAGATCAGCCTAATAAAAAATATTATGATCCAAGAAAATGGCTTAGAGAAGGTGAGTTAACTTTTAAAACAAGACTTATTCAATCTTTTAATGATCTAAACAATATTAATAGAAATATATAATAAGAATGGATTGGTTTAAAAGAATAAAAGAAGGTATTACTACCCAAACACATCAAAAAAAAGAAACACCTGACGGTCTTTGGAATAAATGTCCAAAATGTAAAAAAATAGTTTCTTCAGAAGAGTTTAAGTTATCTCTTTCCGTTTGTCAGCATTGTAATTATCATGCAAGAATTGGTTCTATTGAATATTTTGATATCCTTTTTGATAAGAATTCAATTACAGAACTAAATAAAAATCTACTTTCTGCAGACCCACTAAATTTCAAAGACACAAAAAAGTATTCAGACAGGCTAAAAGACATGCAAAAAAAGACTGGTCTTAATGACGCCGTTAGAACTGCTTATGGAACTATGAATAAAGAAAACATAGTAATTGCTGCTATGGATTTTAATTTTATTGGGGGTTCAATGGGTTCTGTTGTTGGTGAAAAAATTGCTCGAGCAATTGATTTTGCAAGGGAAAAAAAATATCCTTTAATAATAATCTCTAAATCTGGAGGAGCTAGAATGATGGAGGCAGCAATATCTTTGATGCAATTAGCTAAAACATCATCCAAACTTGCCAAGCTTGATTCGGATGGAATCCCTTACCTGTCTCTACTAACAGATCCAACATTTGGTGGTGCAACTGCTTCATTTTCTATGCTTGGTGATATGAACATAGCAGAACCAAATGCATTAATTGGTTTTGCAGGCCCAAGAGTTGTAAAAGAAACTATAGGAAAAGACCTTCCAGAAGGGTTTCAAACTTCTGAATTTTTAAAAGAACATGGCTTTATTGACTTAATAGTAGAAAGAAAAAATTTAAAAGAAAAACTAAGCCAAATTTTAAGAATGATTAGTAAGTAATTTATTTAGAATTTAATTATCTTTTAATCAAAACTTTTATTAAATTTGCAGCCCTAAATATTTATTTAAAATTAGATACATGAACATCACATCAAAAGAAGAAATTTTCAAAAAATTTGGTACAAATGAAAAAGACTCTGGATCAGTTTTTAGTCAAGTTGCTTTATTTACATCAAGAATTGAGCACCTAACTGATCATTTGAAAAAAAATAAAAAAGACTACTCTACTCAAAGGTCACTACAATTGATGGTAGGAAAAAGAAGAAAACTTCTTGATTACCTTAAAAATAAAGACATTGTTAAGTATAGAGAACTTGTCAAAGATTTAGGACTAAGAAAATAAACAACTTAAAGAAGGCAATAATTATTGCCTTCTTTATTTTATACACATAAACGAAATAAAATGATAAAAGAAAAAATAGAAGTTATAAAGCTTGAAGATGGTAGAGAAATCACTCTAACAACTGGCAAGTTAGCAAAACAAGCCCATGGATCTGTTGAAGTAAGAATGGGAAACACTCACTTACTTGCAACAGTTGTTTCAAGTTTTGAAGCAAGAGAAGGAGTAGATTTTTTACCACTTACAGTAGATTACAGAGAAAAATTCTCTGCTGATGGAAGATTTCCAGGAGGATTCTTAAAAAGAGAAGCAAGACCAACTGACCAAGAAATCTTGATCATGAGATTGGTAGATAGAATATTAAGACCAATGTTTCCTAGTGATTACCATGCTGAGGTACAAATTATGATTTCTTTAAACTCACATGACCCAAATGTAAAACCTGATGCTCTAGCTGCACTTGCTGCATCAACAGCAATAGCAATTTCTGATATTCCATTTAATGGACCTATTTCAGAATGTAGAGTAGCAAGAATAGATGGAAGTTTCATGATAAACCCATCATCTGAACAATTAGCAAATGCTGATATCGATCTTATGGTTGGCGCATCTGCTGATAGTGTAGCGATGGTCGAAGGTGAGATGAATGAAGTATCAGAAGCTGAAATGATAGAAGCAATTAAGATTGGACATGAAGCTATTAAAGCACAATGTGCAGCACAAGTTAGGTTAGCTGCTAAGGTTAGCACATCATCTGAAAAAAGAGAATACTCTCATGAAACACATGATGAACAATTAAAGGAAAGAATCAAGAAAGAAACTTATGATGGAGTTTATGCAGTGGCAGCAGAAGGTTTAGGCAAAGATGAAAGATCAACGAAATTTAAAGCTGTAAAAACTGATTGGATTGCAACTCTATCTGATGAAGAAGTTGAAAAATATGATTCAAAATTAATTGGCGTATACTACCATGATGTGGAAAAAGAAGCCATAAGAAATCTAGTTTTATCTGAAGGAAGAAGATTAGATGGAAGAGCAACAACAGAAATAAGACCAATTTGGTGTGAAGTAGATTATCTATATAGCCCTCATGGTTCTGCTGTATTTACAAGAGGTGAAACTCAATCTTTAACAACTGTAACTTTAGGATCAGCTACTGATGTAAATAGATTAGATGGAGTAACACACCAAGGTTCTGAAAATTTTTATTTACACTATAACTTCCCTCCTTTCTCCACTGGAGAAGCAAGAATGAAATTTAGTGTAAGTAGAAGAGAAATTGGGCATGGAAACTTAGCACAAAGAGCACTAAAAAAAATGATCCCAGCTGACAATCCTTATACTGTAAGAATTGTTTCTGACATTCTAGAATCAAATGGATCATCTTCAATGGCAACTGTTTGTGCAGGAACAATGGCACTTATGGATGCAGGAATTAAAATTATAAAACCAGTCTCTGGAATTGCTATGGGATTAATTTCTGATGAAAAAGATCCTAATAACTATGCAGTACTTTCTGATATTTTAGGTGATGAAGATCATTTAGGAGATATGGATTTTAAAGTATGTGGTACTGCTGATGGAATAACTGCATGTCAAATGGATATCAAAGTACAAGGTTTATCATATGAGATTTTAGATAAAGCTTTAAACCAAGCAAGAGATGGAAGACTACATATATTAGAAAAGATTGTTGAGACAATTGCTGAACCAAGAGTTCAATTAAAACCTCAAACTCCTAAAATTGTTATATTAAAAGTTCCTAAATCAACTATTGGTGGAATTATTGGCCCTGGAGGAAAAATTATTCAAGAATTACAAGCTTCAACAGAAACTAATATCTCTATTGAAGAAGTAGATAATATGGGTGTTGTTGAAATTTTAGGAACAGATCAAGAAAAAATTGATTTAGCAGTAGCTCAGATAAGATCTATTGCTTTTATTCCTGAAAAAGGTAAAACTTATAAAGGAAAAGTAAAATCAATTATGCCTTATGGTGCTTTTATTGGAATATCTCCAACAACTGATGGTCTCTTACACGTTTCAGAAATTTCATGGGAAAGAGTTACTAATGTCGAAGATGTTTTAAAAGAAGGTCAAGAAATTGAAGTGAAACTAATTGATATTGATGATAGAAGTGGAAAACTTAAATTATCAAGAAAAGTACTTCTACCTAAACCAGAAAAAAAATAAGTATCTAAAAAATATTTTTTAATTTTAATTCAATAAAATAAAAATGAGACAACTAAAAATAACCAAGCAGGTTACAAATAGAGAAACAGCATCTTTAGATAAATATCTACAAGAAATTGGTCGTGTTGATTTAATTACTGCGGAAGAAGAAGTTGAGTTAGCACAGAAAATAAAAGCTGGTGATGCAAATGCTTTAGATAGAATGACTAAAGCAAACTTAAGATTTGTTGTTTCAGTAGCAAAACAATACCAAAACCAAGGTTTAACACTTCCAGATTTAATAAACGAAGGTAACTTAGGCCTAATAAAAGCTGCCAAACGATTTGATGAAACTAGAGGGTTTAAATTTATCTCTTATGCTGTTTGGTGGATTAGACAATCAATACTTCAAGCTTTAGCTGAGCAATCTAGAATTGTAAGACTTCCATTAAATAAGATTGGTTCAATTAATAAAATAAATAAAGCTTATGCTCAATTAGAACAAAAATTTGAAAGACCACCAAGTCCTGAAGAAATTGCTGAACTAGTTGAATTATCTATCACTGAAGTAAAACAGTCATTAAAAAATACAGGAAGACATGTATCAATGGATGCTCCCCTGATTGAAGGTGAGGACAGTAATTTGTATGATGTTATGGGTAGCGATGAAAGCCCAAGCCCAGACACTCAATTAATGCTTGAGTCTCTAAGAGAAGAAATTCGAAGAGCTCTTGACACATTAACTCCGCGAGAAGCTGATGTTGTTTCTTCATATTTTGGTCTAAATGCAGGACATGCAATGACTCTTGAAGAAATTGGTGAAAAATTTGATTTAACAAGAGAAAGAGTTAGACAAATAAAAGAGAAAGCAGTTAGACGCTTAAAACACACAACAAGAAGTAAAATCTTAAAAACTTACTTAGGATAATAATTAAAGAGGACTTAACGTCCTCTTTTTTTTAAATAAAATTATGACTCATAAAATAGCACCTTCAATACTGGCCGCTGATTTTGGAAATCTTCAAAGAGATTGCGAAATGGTAAATAAAAGTGAAGCAGATTGGTTTCACATTGATGTAATGGATGGTCATTTTGTTCCAAATATTTCATACGGTATGCCAGTTATAAAAGCAATTAAAAAACATGCTTTAAAACCTCTTGATGTTCATCTTATGATTGAAAAACCTGAGAGATATATTGAAGAATTTGCAAATATTGGAGCAGATATAATAACAGTACACTATGAATCAACAGTTCATTTACACAGAACACTTACTCAAATTGAGGATGCTGGATGTAAAGCTGGAGTTGTTTTAAACTTAACTACACCAGTAAGTGTTTTAGAAGATATTTTACCAAAATGTTTTATGGTATTACTTATGTCAATAAATCCAGGCTTTGGAGGTCAGAAATTTGAAGAGATAACTTATAAAAAAGTAAAAAAACTACGCTCTATGATAAATGAGCAAGGTCTAAAAACTCATATTGAAATTGATGGAGGAGTTAATGGAAATAATGCACGTAAATTAATAGATGCTGGAGCAGATGTTTTAGTAGCTGGAAGCTATGTATTTAAATCTGAAAACCCAATTAAAAAAATCAGTGAGCTTAAGAGTTTATAATTATGAAATATAATCTCTTAGATATTCAAAATATTTAGTTAGATCACCATCCTTGCAGATAGTAGCTTTTTCAATTATATCACTTTCAACAAAAAGTAAAGGCAATATACTCTCAATAAGATTTACGCCAAAATCTTCTGAAGAATCTTTTGGAAGCTCACAAGGAAGATTATCAACAGCCATTACAGCTATGACATTTTCCTTAAGAAAATCATCTTCTTTTTCAGTCTCAGGATTATAGCCATAAATAGGCTTAGAAATTGTAGAAGGCCTTATAGTTGTAGCAACAGGTCCATCTATATCGCATGAAACATCAGCAACAACAGATAAATTAAAATCAAAAGACTTAACATCATTTCTGTTAAAAAGAAAAGGAGAACCAGATCCATAATAATGACCCGCAATGAAAACATCAGAATTTTTGACAAACTTCATAAATGAAGAATTATATAATGAAGGGTTTTTTATAAAATGATTAAAATCTCCAGATAAATTATCTTTTCTAATATTATAATCCATAGTATCAAGACTAACGAAAACAGGATAGTCAAATGTTTTTGTTAAAAAATCAACTTTTGAAATCTCTTTAATATCTAATAAATTAAATATTTCTAAAATCCCTAACCCAACTCTACCTTTACCAGTAATAATAAAACGCTCGCTATTTAACTTAATATTACTTAACTCTTGCTCCATTTCTATTCTGTCGATACACTTATAAGCAGGTTTAAGCGAGTATTTCTTAGATTTTAAACCGTATGTAAGAAAAGCATTATAAGCTCCAACAATACCAGCAAAGCGACCAAATCCAAGCAATCTATTACCATTTGAAGATTTTAAAACTTCATAATCAATCATTGAAATATTTAAAGAAATCATTTTGAGAAGTAAATCTCTATTGTATTCTTGTTCTTTAATCGTATGAGAAAAGAAAAAATAAGTTTTATTAGCAATTAATTTAACTTTAGGAACTTCTTTTATTCCAAAAAGAATATCGCAATTAGATACATCATCGACAACATTAATTCCAGATTTGATATATTCTTCATCATTGTAACACCTAATATCACTCTTCTGAACATATATATTAATATTTGGATATAGAGAAATAATTTTTTTACACTGATTAGGTGAAAATGCCACTCTCTTATCTGCAGGAAATTTTTCTTCTTTAAGTATACCTATGTTCATGGATCAAATGTTAATTTATACAAAAATAAACAATGAGTAGTTGAAAGCAATTGATTTTACTAATTTTGCAGAAGAAAATTGTTCTTTCATTTATTGGGGCTGACTGGATTTGACTGCAAGCCGAGTTGATTGATAAGCATGTCGAGCTTTGTTTTTTGGCTCGTAAAAATTAAGATTCACATTTTTAATTGGCGAAGATAACTACGCTTTAGCTGCCTAATTTATAAATTAGATTAGCTTTTGTCTCTTTTAAAGGAATTCCTGAAACCTTTAATCTCGAGGCATCATTAACATCAGGATATTTTGTTTACCACTTCGTTAAACAAATGAAAATTTAGAAGATAAGAATAGGAATTGGATGCTATTTACCAGACTTATTTCGAAAACTAATAATAGATAAACATGTAGAAAATTTTTTAGCACCTTGTTTGGACGTGGGTTCGAAACCCACCAGCTCCACCAAAAACAAACCCACTCAAATGAGTGGGTTTTATTATTTTTACACAATAAAGTAATGTATACTTTACATTGCTAAATAATTTCTGTACTTTTGTAAACTAAACCTTACAAAATATAATTATGAAAAAACAAAAAAAAGAAACAAAAATTATGCTGGCTTGGTGCTTTGCTTGGGTAGCAAGTCTTGCTTTGTTATCAGCAGGAGTAAATTATCTGTGGGATAGTTTGTTAATTACTAAAATTGGATTATTAATAAATTTAGCTATTGGAATTGGCATGATAATCGCACATAAAAATTTATTTAAAACTTATGACGAGTTGCAAAAGAAAATTCAATTTGAAGCAATGGCCATTACATTAGGATTAGCAGTAGTTGTTGGTCTTATATATGAGGTTTCTTTTGATTTTGGAGTTACTAACTCAGAACCTGAATTTGAAAATTTAATGTACTTTATCTGCTTTTCATATATGGCTTCTACTATCATTAATTCATTAAGATACAGATGAAAAATAGAGTTAGAGAATTAAGAAAAAATCAAAAATTAACTCAGGAAGAATTAGCAGAATTAATTGGAATATCACGTCAAGCAATTAATGCAATTGAAAAAGAAAA